>ENA-OQDM01000060-OQDM01000060.1-human-gut-metagenome-genome-assembly--contig:-NODE-60-length-70916-cov-3.276964_pt1 | contig 70916 bp, 65 predicted proteins | sample MGYA00242772_ERZ504605 | MGnify/ENA primary metagenome ERZ504605 (study PRJEB26092, sample SAMD00036348) | human gut metagenome | host: Homo sapiens | study: EMG produced TPA metagenomics assembly of... | reverse complement strand
CAAACGCCTCGGTCGCAAACTGCTCGCCGTAGGTCGGTGCGTCACCCAGCAGCCGGTCAGAATGACTCCTCACCCAGTCCAATGTTGGGAAAAGTGCCGGTCGCCGTGACCTCGGCTCCGTTTTCCGCAGCAAGGCGCAGTACGGCATAGCCGTTTTCGTCGTTGTAGTAAACGATCTGCTGCACCGTGCCGCGCACGATCAAATATTCTCTTTCGTCCAACGTCCCACCGTCCCAACTTGTCATTCCAGATAGGTTATGTCCTGCCGTGCCGCCATGTACTTGGCGATGTTCTGTCCCTGTCCGCTGCCGATTTCGACAAATGTGATCAGCAGACCGGGAAAATACTGCCGTCGCACGCGCAGTGCCGCGCGAATCAGGTGTTCGCTGACGGCATCGCAGCCGTCGCCGTACAGCGTCAGCTCCGCCGAGCCGTGCAGCCGCAGCAGCCGTGTGGAGACGATCTCGTACACTGTGTGCAGCACGGTGTAAATCCCACCCGCGGCAAATACCGCCAAGAACCGATTGCAGAAAAACAGACATGAGCGTTCCCTCCTGCTATCAGCCTATGCACGGAGGGAATACTTTGTTAGTATATAGTATAGCACAATTGTTCGAATAAGTAAACCGAGCAGAAAATCCGGGGATAATTGAAAATTGAGAATGAACGTGATGATAGAACGATAACCAAATTTCATTTTCCATTCTCAATTCTCCATTTCTGAAAAAGAGACGCTTTCGCGTCTCTTTTTCAGGTTTCGTGTTCTTTGCACCACTCATTCAGCGTTTCCCGATCCGGTGCCCTGCATGGAATAGGCGATTCCGCAATCCCGTTCATTGGGCGGCAGCGAGATACCCTCGCTCATCTTTCCCTGTTCCCGCGCGGCCACTGCCGGTTTGCTGCGGCGCAGCCACTCGAACGCCTTCGCGGCGGCCCGGAGCTGATAGCGGTTTTCGTGATTTTCCGACATAATTGCATCCCTCCTTCGCATAGTATGCGCAGGAAAGAGGATTTTACGCACAAAAAAAGCTCCCATGCCGAAGCATGGGAGCTTGTAAATTGCGTTATGCTATTGCTTAACTGAAATTAAGCGTTGATAGCGGTTACGACGCCGGAACCTACGGTGCGGCCACCCTCACGGATAGCGAAACGCAGGCCTTCCTCGATAGCGATCGGGGTGATCAGCTCAACGTCCATCTCAACGTTATCGCCCGGCATGCACATCTCAGTGCCTTCCGGCAGGGTGATAACGCCGGTGACGTCGGTGGTACGGAAGTAGAACTGCGGACGGTAGTTGGAGAAGAACGGCGAGTGACGGCCGCCTTCGTCCTTGGTCAGCACGTAGACTTCGCCCTCGAACTTGGTGTGCGGGGTCACGGAGCCCGGAGCAGCCAGAACCTGGCCACGCTCGACCTGGTCACGGTTGATGCCGCGGAGCAGCAGACCGGTGTTGTCGCCAGCCTCGCACTCATCCATCTGCTTGTGGAAGGTCTCGATGGAGGTGACGGTGGTGGTCTGGGTCGGACGGATACCAACGATCTCGACGTTGGAGTTGACCGGGAGCTTACCACGCTCGACACGGCCGGTAACCACGGTGCCACGGCCGGAGATGGTGAAGACATCTTCGATCGGCATCAGGAACGGCTTGTCCAGATCGTGAGTCGGGGTCGGGATGTACTCGTCGACAGCCTTCATGAGTTCCTTGACGGACTCAACCCACTTCTCGTGATCCGGAGCGTCGTCGTGCAGCGCGCCGTAAGCGGAGGTGTGGATGACCGGGCAATCGCGATCGAAGCCGTTTTCGTCGAGGAGGTCACGGACCTCTTCCTCAACGAGCTCGATGAGCTCTTCGTCGTCGACCATATCGCACTTGTTCAGAGCGACGAGGATACGCGGCACGCCCACCTGACGAGCGAGCAGCACGTGCTCGCGGGTCTGAGCCATCGGGCCGTCGGTGGCGGCCACAACGAGGATAGCGCCATCCATCTGGCAGCGCCAGTGATCATGTTCTTCACGAAGTCGGCGTGGCCCGGGCAGTCGACGTGAGCGTAGTGACGCTCAGCGGTCTGGTACTCGATGTGGGCGATGTTGATGGTGATACCACGCTGCTGCTCTTCCGGAGCGGCGTCGATCTGGTTGAAGTCGTAAGCCGGGTTGATGTCCGGGTACTCTTCGTGCAGGACCTTGGAGATGGCTGCGGTCAGGGTAGTCTTACCGTGATCGACGTGGCCAATGGTACCAATGTTAACGTGCGGCTTAGTACGCTCGTACTTTTCCTTTGCCATGTGTTTTGTCCTCCTGGACGTCTCGTAGTAAGCCTTGAACTCACTTCAAGGCACTCGCTACATTTTACTGGGTTTGACGGGTTTGTGCCACTTTGGAGCCCGAACCCAGTCAGCGCTACAAAATACTAGCGCTGACTGGAGACAGTTTCCACTTAAGCGGCAGCGCGTGTCACTCGCCGCGCTGGGCCTTGATGATCTCCTCGGAGACGTTCTTCGGAACCTCAGCGTAGGAGTCCATCTGCATGGTGAACATTGCGCGGCCCTGGGTCTTGGAGCGAGGTCGCCGATGTAGCCGAACATTTCGGACAGCGGAACCTTGGCATCGATGACCTTGACACCGGTGGAGTCGGTCATGGACTGGATGGAACCACGACGGGCGTTGATATCGCCCATCACGTCGCCCATGTACTCTTCCGGAGTACGCACTTCCACGGCCATGATCGGCTCGAGGATGACCGGCTTGGCCTTCGGAGCAGCTTCCTTGAAGCACATGGAACCTGCGATCTTGAGGCCATTTCGGAGGAATCGACGTCGTGGACCTGGCCGTCGGTGACGGTAGCCTTGACGCCAACCACCGGGAAGCCGGCGAGCACGCCGGATTCCATGGCTTCCTGCACACCAGCATCGATGGAAGGAATGAATTCCTTGGTGATGTGGCCGCCGGTGACCTCGTTGACGAACTCGTAGGTCTCGCCCTCTTCGGTGTTGAGCGGCTCGAAGTTCATCAAGACCTTTGCGAACTGGCCGGAACCACCGGTCTGCTTCTTGTGCGTGTATTCCTGGTTCATGACGGCCTTGCGGATCGTCTCACGGTATGCAACCTGCGGGTTACCCACGTTGCACTCCACCTTGAATTCACGACGCATACGGTCGACGATGATGTCGAGCTGCAGCTCGCCCATGCCGGAGATCAGGGTCTGGCCGGACTCTTCGTCGGTCTTCACCTGGAAGGTCGGATCTTCGTCGGACAGCTTCGCCAGAGCGATGCTCATCTTCTCCTGATCGGCCTTGGTCTTCGGCTCCACGGCCACCTCGATCACCGGATCCGGGAAGGTCATGGATTCGAGGGAGATAGGCGCCTTTTCGTCGCACAGGGTGTCACCGGTGGTGATGTTCTTCAGGCCCACGAAGGTGTAGATGTTACCGGCTTCGGCGGCATCGACCGGGTTCTCCTTGTCGGCGTGCATCTGGAAGATCTTGCCGACGCGTTCCTTCTTGCCCTTGGTGGAGTCAAGCACGGTGTCGCCCGGGGTGACGGCGCCGGAGTAGACGCGCACGAACACGAGCTTGCCGTAGAACGGGTGGGTAGAGATCTTGAAGACCAGGGCAGAGAACGGATCATCGGTGGTCGGCTTGCGATCGATCTCGATGGATTCGTCCTTAGGATCGAAACCGACGATGGACGGAACGTCCTCCGGGCTCGGCAGGTAGTCGACGACGGCGTCCAGCATCGGCTGAACACCCTTGTCCTTGAAGGCGGAGCCACAGAGCACCGGGTAGGCTTCACGGTTAATGGTGAGCTTACGGATGCCGCTACGGATCTCGTCCTCAGTCAGTTCGCCGGACTCGAGATACTTCTCAAGCAGCTCTTCGTCGGATTCTGCGACCTGGTCGAGCAACTCTGCACGATACTGCTCGGCCTTGTCCTGCAGATCGGCCGGGATGTCGGTAGTGTCGTAGTGAGCGCCCATGTCGCCGGAAACGTCGTTCCAGACGTAAGCCTTCATACGAATCAGATCGACAACGCCAGCGAAGTCGTTCTCAGCGCCGATCGGCAGCTGCACGACAAGCGGGGTCGCGCCCAGCTTGGTTTTGATGGTGTCGACGGAGTAGTAGAAGTCAGCGCCGAGCTTATCCATCTTGTTGATGAAGCAGATACGCGGAACGCCGTACTTGTCAGCCTGACGCCACACGGTCTCGGACTGCGGCTCCACACCTTCCTTGCCGTCGAACACGGCAACGGCACCATCGAGCACGCGCAGAGAGCGCTCCACCTCGGCCGTGAAGTCCACGTGGCCTGGGGTATCGATGATGTTGATCTGGAACTTCTGCTTCTCGTCATGGGTCTGACGGTTCCAGAAGCAAGTGGTTGCAGCGGACTGGATGGTGATGCCGCGTTCCTGCTCCTGAGCCATGAAGTCCATCGTCGAGGCACCGTCATGGGTCTCGCCGATCTTGTAGTTCTTGCCGGTGTAGTACAGGATACGTTCGGTGGTAGTGGTCTTACCGGCATCGATGTGAGCCATGATGCCGATGTTACGGATCTGGTTGAGATCATTGAGCACGTCTAGTGCCATGAGTGTTCCTTAACTCTCGTTCTCGACTAATTACCAGCGGTAATGAGCGAAGGCCTTGTTGGCCTCTGCCATCTTATGAGTATCCTCGCGACGCTTGACAGAAGCACCAAGGCCATTGGAGGCATCGAGGATTTCGTTGGCCAGACGCTCAGCCATGGTCTTCTCACGACGGGCGCGGGAGAAGTCGGTCAGCCAGCGCAGGGACAGAGTGTTCGCACGAGCCGGCTTCACTTCGACCGGAACCTGGTAGGTAGCGCCACCGACGCGGCGGGAGCGAACCTCGAGGGATGGACGGATGTTGTCAAGAGCGCGCTTAAGCACTGCCACCGGCTCCTGATCAGTCTTTTCCTTGACCATATCGAGAGCGGAGTAGACGATGTCTTCGGCGATCGACTTCTTGCCGTCGAGCAGAATCTTGTTGATGAGCTGTGCCACAACAGTGGAACCGTAAATCGGATCCGGCAGCAGCTGATGCTTCTTGGAAGGTCCTTTACGTGACATATCTCTTACTTCGCCTTCTTTGCTCCGTACAGGGAACGACCCTGCTTGCGATCCTTCACACCCTGGGTATCGAGGGCGCCACGAACGATGTGGTAACGAACACCCGGCAGATCCTTGACACGGCCGCCGCGCACGAGCACAATGGAGTGCTCCTGCAGGTTGTGGCCTTCGCCCGGGATGTAAGCGGTGACTTCCACACCGGAGCTCAGGCGCACACGAGCGACCTTACGCAGTGCCGAGTTCGGCTTCTTCGGGGTGGTGGTGTAAACACGGGTGCACACGCCGCGGCGCAGCGGGCTTCCCTTCAGTGCCAAAGTCTTGGACTTCTTCGGCTTTGCCTGACGTCCCTTACGGACGAGCTGTTCAATAGTAGGCAACTTGAATTCTCCGATTCAGTGGTTTCTCTTGCTTTTGTGTGACCGCCGCACTGCACCCACACTCCACGCATCTGAATCGTGAAGATAGCCACAGTCCACCGGCCCGATGGCCCATCCCTCTCTCACCGTCGCATTGCTGCGCGTGATGCAATCGAGTTCCGGGATATCCCAACCCGCACGCCTGTCACATAAGGCATGCCGTTGGCACACACAAATTATCAGTATACGGATTCCCAAGACATTCCAACATGCCGTGTCGCAAATCGCAAAAGGAATGGCCCCGGATCCTTTCGAATCCGGGGCCATCCACTCGGGAAGGAGGTTCCCACTTCTTTGCTACGCGCTACCTTACGCGCACTCTTCAGTCTCGTTGTCTGTTTTGCATTTGCGGCCCGGCGCCTGCGCCGTACTACCCCATTGCCGCTGTTTCGAATCGCTATTGTTCAGTTATATCTTAAAGGCGTTGCGCATGAACCTCACGGCCATCGGCGCTTCGTTGCGACCTGACGAATTCTCGACTGATCCACAACTCCGGCCTTCAGTTACAGTATACCCCAAAACGAACAAAAAACACGGGTGAAGACACCCTTAAATCCCAATAATTTCAATCATTTTGCCTACATCAGCGCAAAGCAACAAAACATCACAATGACACGTTTGCACCACTCAAAACAAAACATTCCCTGAATCGTTTTGAAAGATTCAGGGAATGCGCAATATGACGACGGAATCTACTGACGAATGTCAGCTGTTAGCTGTTTCGGCAGCGTCTTCGCGGGCCTTCGCAGCCGAGCCCTTCTCGCCATTGTCGGAATCAGGATGGATCTGATGCCTGTCATCATGCTCACGCCACCAGCTGGACAGCACGGAACCGGAAATGTTGTGCCAAACGCTGAAGAACGTGGACGGCACCGCGGCCAACGGATTGGAAGCGAACGACGTCAGCGCCAAAGTCGCTCCCAAAGCGGAATCCTGCATGCCGACCTCGAAGGTGATGGCTTTCTGCTGTGCATAACGGAAGCCCTTCGGATATACCTTGTACATAAGTTTGGAGAAACCGAAGCCCAACGCGTATCCGCACAGGTTGTGCAGAATGACCACCGGGATGGCAAGCAGCGAGGAAGCCACGAACAGCTTCGGACCGTTGGCTGCGACGACCACGCCGATGATAAGCAGGATGGCCACCTGGGACACGATCGGCAGAGCGACCGTAATCTTCTCGATCTTCTCGCCGAAAATAGCATGGCAGATCACGCCAAGAGCGATCGGGAACAGCACCACCTTGACCGCATTGAGGAACAGGGATTCCACCGGGACCGACACATACTGGGAAGCCAGCCACTGCATCAACAGCGGAATCATGAACGGCGCGCACAACGTGGACAAAATGCCGATGGACACGTCCAGCGCCACATCGCCACGGCTCAGATAGCTCATCACGTTGGACGAGGTTCCGGACGGGCAGCAGCCGACCAGAATCACACCGACGGCGAGCGCACCATCAAGACGGAAAATCCAGCACAGCAGCACAGCCACCAACGGCATGATGACGAAGTGGGCCACGGTACCGACGATGACCATCAGAGGCTGGGTGAGAATGCGCCTGAAATCGTCAAGGGTCAAGGTAAGACCCATGCCGAACAGCACGATACCTAGGAAATAACCGGTATAGGATTTGCCCCACAAGCTTGCCTGCGGCACGAAATAGTTGAACACGGCCCACACAATCACAATCGCGGTGAACCACTTGGTGAGCCAATCACCAAACGCTTTGACCTTCTGCATGAATCTCTCTTCCTTCACATTTCACAGCTTTTCGGCCGATGATCCGCATACGCCGTAAACACTCCGAGACGGCCCACACCGCCATTACAGCACACCCTTACGCATGCAGCGACTACAAGGTACGCGTGAGTTTCGGATTTGTGTAATATGCCGTTCACATAATGAACAATCCACAGCGCAAGCCGACGACAGGCACGCGCAACACGCCGATGTAGACATAGCTGGAAAATCGTGTATAGTTTTCATCTGTTGCGCTTCTGTATGAAGCGAAAACATGGTGGCTATAGCTCAGTTGGTAGAGCATCTGATTGTGGTTCAGAAGGTCGCGCGTTCGAGCCGCGTTAGCCACCCCGGTAGAGACCTCGGAAGAAATTCCGAGGTTTTTTGCTATCCGGACGGCTTGAATACAGCAAACAGCCGGTCGCAAGTCATCAGCATAGGTCAGATACAAGGAGCGCATCATGCTGTCTTTTGAAAACGACTATTCCTGCACGGCAACACCGGAAATCATCGAACGCATCAGCGAAATCGCACAAAACCAATATCCGGGTTACGGCAACGACAGCATCTGCGAAAGCGCGAAAGCCAAAATCCGCGAAGCATGCGCCTGCCCTGACGCGCAGATTTTCTTCCTGGTAGGTGGCACGCAGACCAACCAGACCATCATCGACTCCATCACACCGCAGTATGCCGGCGTAATCGCGGCAAGCACAGGCCATGTGAACGTGCATGAGGCGGGCGCCATCGAATTCACCGGACACAAGGTGCTGACGCTCCCCCACCATGACGGCAAAATCGATGCGACCGAACTCGACGAGTACTGCGCCACGTTCTACGCGGACGGCAACTACACGCACATGGTGTTCCCCGGATGCGTCTACATTTCGCAGGCCACCGAATACGGCACGCTCTACACGCTCGCCGAACTTGAGGCGATCCGCAAGGTCTGCACGAAGTACGACATGCCGTTGTTCATCGACGGCGCACGACTTGGCTACGCGCTGACCGCAACCGGCAACGACGTGACGCTTGAAAACATCGCGCGTATCGCGGACGTATTCTATATCGGCGGCACCAAGGTCGGAGCCATGTTCGGTGAAGCCGTGGTGTTCACGCACGGCAATATGCCGAAAAACTTCGTGACGCTCGTCAAGCAACATGGCGCGCTGCTCGCCAAGGGATGGCTGCTGGGCGTGCAGTTCGACACGCTGTTCACCGACGATCTGTATTGCAGGATCGCCCGCCACGCCAACGATGCGGCCGACCGTATTCGCGAAGTGCTGGTGGAACGTGGCTATACGCTCACCTTCGACGCGCCGACCAATCAGATCTTCATCACGCTCGACAACGCGACATCCGAGCGTTTGCAGCGCAATGTGCGCCTCGGCTTCATGGAAAAGGCCGACGACACGCACACGGTGATGCGCATCTGCACCAGCTGGGCCACCACCGATGAGCAGGTGGAGCAGCTGATCGCATTGCTGTAGCGCGCATCGTCGCTGTCAATCGGAAAAATAATCATTACGACAAACAACAAAAAGGCGCAGGAATTACATCCCGCGCCTTTTTGCCTACGTTACGATCATTTATCACGCATGTGGTTCCATTTATGCTGATTGTTACGCATTGATTTGCTTATTGGCATTATCGGCGATCGCCTCGCGTTCCATAGCCACGAATTTACGCACGGAAGCAGCCACCGAATAATGCTCTTTAGTGTGTTCGGCATAGATTTCGCCCCATTCCGACAGTTCATCGGGATGATCGACCCACCAATCGATGCGCCTTGCCAACGCTTCCACATCGTCGACAGGGAATAGCGATTCGTCACGTAACGCGAACTGGCCTGCGGCGCTCAACGGAGACGATGCGATGACCGGCACCAAACCGGCGGCCATACCTTCAATGACGCTCACCGATTCGAGATCGGCAATCGAAGGATGCACCAGCAAATCGCCGGAACGCAGCAACGCGGGCATTTCGGTGTTCTTATGAAATCCGATCGATGTCGGTCGGGAAAGCAAACGTGCGGCGAGTTGCTGCAATTTCTTTTTCAAAGGACCGGTGCCGGCAATCGTCAGTTCAATATCTTGCGCATGCCTGCAACGGGCGATCGCATGAATTAATGCGACATGATTCTTTTCGTTCGTCAATCGTCCGGAAGCGACAATGTGGAACGGAACCGGAGCAGACTTCCCCGCATCGCGCTGCGTTTTCGCAGTGAATCGTGATTCATATCCGTTGGAAATCACATGCAGTTTCGATTTGTACCCGTGAGAACGCAGCAAACTTGCGCCAAGCTCGGTCGGCACATGCACATGGTCGATTTTGCGGTACAGCCACAAATTGAACAGCCAGTAGATGAACTTGTCGATGCCCGGAATATATTTCAGCGGACCTGCCGAATACGTGATGTTCTCCGGCTGCACATGATAGCCCGCAGTAACCGCGATTCCCATCTGTTTGGCGACTTTGCACGCATGCTGGCCAAAACGGAACGGCGTGTAGATGTGCACCACGTCCACGCCTCGGAACGCGGTTCTGAACAGCGTGTCGCTCGGTTCGGCGAACTGCATCTGCTGCTTTTTCGCCACCCAACTGACCAGAGGCACATGGTTGACTCGTGCCGGGTATTCAGGCGCACCAATGCCCACAAGCCTGACCGTATGGCCTTGACGCTTCAATTCCTCCGCCCACTGCAACGCCGAATTCGACGTGCCGTTACCTCGGTTTCCCGACGTGTCGACCACCATGGCGATGGTCAGGGGTCGCTGTGTTTCTTCCTGTTCCGTCTCAGACATGCACTCCATCCTACGCCGATGGCACAATGGAAGGCATGACTGAAGAGAATCGTGCCTTGGGCACTCCGCTTGGTAAGCATCCGACTCGTGTTCTGTTTCTTGGCTCCGGAGAGCTGGGCAAGGAAGTCACTCTCGAACTGATGAGGCTTGGCGCATGGGTGTGCGCGGCCGATTCCTATGAGGGTGCCCCCGCGCAGCAGGTGGCGCATGAATACCGTGCGCTCGATATGGCCAATGCCGAACAGTTGCGCGTATTGTTTGACGAAATCCAGCCGGATATCATTGTTCCGGAAGTCGAAGCGATCGCCACCAGCGAATTGGCTGCCGCGGCCGAGCGTGGCGCACAGGTGGTGCCAAGTGCCGAAATCGCATCCATTTGCATGGATCGTGAACGTTTGCGCGTACTTGCGCATGAGGAATTGGGATTGCCGACCACGCCGTACCGCTTCGCAGGCTCGCTGGAAGAGCTTCGCGCTGGGGCAAAAACGGTTGGCTACCCGTGCGTGGTCAAGCCGATTATGAGTTCTTCCGGTCACGGCCAGTCCGTGGTGCGTTCCGCCGATGCGATTGATGCGGCTTGGGTTGAGGCACAGGAAGGTCGTCGCGCGCACGACGAGGGAGACGTTTCCCGAGTGATTGTAGAAGCGTTGGCTCCGCTTGATTACGAGCTGACGGTGTTGACCGTCAGCTCCAGCGCCGGCATCGTGACCTGTGCTCCAATCGGACAGCGTCAGGAAAGCGGCGACTATCGCGAATCCTGGCAACCGGCCTCCTTCACACAGGATGTGCTTATGCAGGCGCAACGCATAGCGTGCACCGCAGTGGAAGGTCTGGTGGCGAAGGCCAAGGCTTCCGGCGAGAAGGGTTGGGGTGTGTTTGGCGTGGAATTGTTCGTGCTGACCGACGGTTCCGTGCTGTTCAATGAGGTCTCCCCACGTCCGCATGACACTGGCATGGTCACGATGGCGTCGCAACGGTTAAGCGAATTCGCGTTGCACGCGCGTGCGATTCTCGGTTTGCCGATTACGCAGGAACATGTCGCCTTGTCGATCCCGGACGGTGCCGTCGCGGCAAGCCATGCGATCGTCATTCAGGGCGATGGTGAAGCCGAATTCCGCAACGTCGCCACCGCTTTGTCTCAGCCGGGCACCGATCTGCGTATTTTCGCGAAGCCGGAAGTGCACGGCCATCGTCGCATGGCAGTCGCGCTGGCCATCGGAACAGATGAGGCCGACGCGCGTGCTAAAGCCGAGAATGTGGCCGAATCGCTCGAAATCGACATCGCCTGACGCACTATTGCCGGATACTGACGGAAGACTGCCGGAACGCGCCCAAAAACCATTCGATTGTAGCCTCCCGTTGGTATCTTGTTAACCGTCAAGTTCACCAAACTATCTACCTCCCAAACACCAGGAAAGGCGAGTAATGGAGAAGTTGGAAAAGCTCTACGAGGGCAAAGCCAAGCAACTGTACGCAACTGACGATCCGGAGGTGCTCTGGGTCGAATACAAGAACTCCGCTACCGCAGGTGACGGCGAGAAGAAGGAAGACTTCGCCGGCAAGGGCAGGCTGAACAACCTCATCACCACGCTGATCTTCGATCTGCTCAAGAAGCGTGGTATCGACAGCCATCTGGTGGCCCGCGTAGGCGAAACCTCCCAGCTGGTCAAGAAGGTCACCATGTTCCCACTCGAGATCGTGCTGCGTAACACCGCCGCCGGCCACTTCTGCTCTCGCTTGGGCGTGGAAGAGGGCATCGAGCTCAAGGAGCCGGTGCTGGAGTACTTCCTGAAGAACGACGATCTGCACGATCCGTTCGTGAACGACGACGATCTGGTTGCGTTGGGCGTCTGCACCCGTAAGGATCTGGCTGAGATCGCACCTCTCGCCCGCCGTATCAATGAGGCCCTGATCGAGATCTTCGCCAAGATCGGCATCAAGCTTGTTGATTTCAAAATCGAAATGGGTCGCACTTCCGACGGCACGCTGCTGCTGGCCGATGAGATTACGCCTGATTCCTGCCGTCTGTGGGATCAGCGTGACGGCTCCGGCAAGGTTGAGCATCTCGACAAGGATCTGTTCCGCCGCGATCTGGGCGACATCATTCCGGCTTACGAAGAGGTCGAAAGCCGCTTGGCTGAACTCGCCAAGTCCGAAGGCATTGAAGTAGCCGAATAATACTTGCGATAGCCCGCATCTGCAGTACAAACTCGGATGCGGGCTTCATCGTTTTTGAAAATCTTATTTTTATCAATCTCACCAAGCCCCTCTTTCAAGGAGTCAACCATGGTTTTTCGCGTGTACGTGGAAAAGAAGCAGGGTTTTGATGTCGAGGCCAAGCAGCTCGCCAACGAGCTGAAGACCATTCTTGGCATCGCATCGCTGAAGAATGTGCGTCTCGTCAATCGTTATGATGTGGAAGGCATTAGCGAGGAACTGTTCGCACAGGCCACCCCTACCGTGTTCAGTGAGCCGCAGGTCGATAATGTTTCCGCCGATTTGCCTGATTTCGGTTCTGATAATGTGTTTGCTGTGGAGTATCTGCCCGGCCAGTTCGACCAGCGTGCGGATTCCGCCAGCGAATGCATTCAGCTGATCTCCCAGGGCGAGCGCCCGACTGTTCGTTCCGCCAAGGTGTATGCACTTGAAGGCGAGCTGGGCGACGCCGACATCGCCGCCATCAAGCATTATGTGATCAACCCGGTCGAGGCTCGCGAAGCTTCGCTGGATACCAAGACCACGTTGAAGACGCAGGTGCCGGTGCCGGGCAAGGTGGAGATCATCGAAGGTTTCCGCACCATGAGCGACGCCGATCTTGAACAGTTCATCGCCGACCGTGGCCTGGCCATGGATTTGGCTGATCTGCAGTTCTGCCGTGCTCACTTCACCGAAGAACAGCGTGATCCGACAATCACGGAAATCAAGGTGATCGACACGTATTGGTCCGATCATTGCCGTCACACCACGTTCGGCACGCAACTTGATGATGTGCAGATTGACGACGCGACCGTGCAGGCCGCGTTCGATAAGTATCTTGAGATGCGTCACGAGCTTGGCCGCGACGAAAAGCCCGTATGCCTTATGGATATGGGCACCATCGGCGCGAAGTGGCTCAAGAAGAATGGTATTCTGAAGAATCTTGACGAATCCGAAGAAATCAACGCCTGCACTGTCAAGGTGAAGGTTGATGTGAATGGCCATGATGAGGATTGGCTGTTCCTGTTCAAGAACGAAACCCACAACCACCCGACGGAAATCGAACCGTTCGGTGGTGCGGCAACCTGCATCGGCGGCTGCATCCGCGACCCGCTTTCCGGCCGTTCCTACGTGTATCAGGCCATGCGCGTGACCGGTGCCGCCGATCCGACCGTGCCGGTGTCCGAGACGCTTGAAGGCAAGCTCCCTCAGCGCAAGCTCGTCACCACCGCCGCCGCCGGTTATTCCTCCTACGGCAACCAGATCGGCCTGGCCACCGGTCAGGTGGACGAAATCTACCACCCCGGATATGTGGCCAAGCGCATGGAGGTCGGTGCGGTTGTGGCCGCGACTCCGGCCGATCATGTACGCCGCGAAACCCCGGCTCCGGGCGACAAGGTCATCCTGCTCGGCGGGCGTACCGGCCGTGACGGCATCGGCGGCGCCACCGGCGCGTCCAAGGCGCATAACGTCGAATCCCTGGAGCTTGACGGCGCCGAGGTGCAGAAGGGCAATGCTCCCGTCGAACGTAAGCTGCAGCGTCTGTTCCGCCGCGGTGACGCATGCCGTCTGATCAAGCGCTGCAACGATTTCGGCGCCGGCGGCGTGTCCGTGGCGGTCGGCGAGCTGGCCGACGGCCTGTATGTTGATCTCAACAAGGTGTCGAAGAAGTACGAGGGCCTGGACGGCACAGAACTTGCGATTTCCGAATCCCAGGAGCGCATGGCCGTGGACGTGGCCGCCGAGGATGTGGACGAGTTCCTGGGCTACGCCAAGGAAGAGAATCTCGAGGCCGAAGTCATCGCGACCGTGACTGAAGATCCGCGCATGACCATGGTGTGGAACGGCGACACGATCGTGGATCTGTCCCGCGAGTTCCTCGCCTCCAACGGCGCTCCGAAGCATCAGGTGGTGCATGTCGAGGCGCAGCACGGCTACGCCACCCCGTGGAAGACCGGCACGCTCGCCGAACGCATGCATGCCATGCTCACCGATCTGAACGTGGCTTCCAACAAGGGTCTTTCCGAGCGTTTCGACTCCACCATCGGCGCAGGCACCGTGCTCATGCCGTTCGGCGGCAGGAAGCAGCTGACCCCGAACATGGCCATGGTCGCCAAGCTGCCGGTGTTCGGCGAGACCACCACCGCCTCCGCGATGGCTTGGGGCTTCAACCCGTACATCATGGAGCAGAACCAGTTCACAGGCGCTTATCTGTCTGTGGTCGAGTCGCTCTCGAAGCTGGTGGCCGCCGGTTTCGAACATGAGAAAGCGTATCTGAGCTTCCAGGAATACTTCGAGAAGCTACGCGACGAGCCGGAGCGTTGGGGCAAGCCGATGGCCGCCGTACTGGGCGCTCTGATGGCGCAGGTCGATCTAGGCGCTGGCGCAATCGGCGGTAAGGACTCCATGTCCGGCACGTTCGAACAGCTGGACGTTCCGCCGACCCTGATCTCCTTCGCCGTGGCTGTGGGCAACATGAAGCGTGCCACTTCCCCAGAGTTCAAGGGCGCTGGTCACCGTGTGATCCGCATCGCGCCGCGTTACCAGGCCGACGGTCTCACACCGGACAAGGATTCGCTGCTGGAGGTGTTCTCCGCAGTCGAGGAGCTCACCGATTTCGGCGATGCGCTGGCCGTGTCCACGCCTGGCTACGGTGCCACCGCCGAGGCTATCTTCAAGATGACTGTCGGCAACCAGATCGGCGTGAAGCTGGCCGATGGCATCAGCGTGGACGACCTGTTCGCCCCGGCCTATGGTTCCTTCATCATCGAACTTGCCGACACCGCGAAGGTTCCGGCCGTATCCAACCTGGTTGAGGTCAGTGAGGTCGGCGAGACCACCGAGGCCTACCAGTTCGTGGCAGCCGGTGAGACGCTGGATCTGGCCGAACTGCAGGACGCTTGGGAGGGCGGCATCGAATCCGTGTTCCCGTACCGATCCAAGGGCGACGAAAAGGGCAAGACCGTTGAGACCGTGTCCTTCAATGCGCCGAAGAAGACCGTATACACCGGCGCCGGCGTCGCTAAGCCGCATGTGATCATCCCCGTGTTCCCCGGCAACAACTGCGAATACGATTCCGCAGCCGCCTTCGAGCGCGCGGGTGCCGACGTGAGCACGCTCATCGTGAACAACCTCACCCCTGCTGCTGTGGCTGAGTCCACCGCAGCTTTGGTTGAGGAAATCAAGAAGAGCCAGATCATCATGATCCCCGGCGGCTTCTCCGGCGGCGACGAGCCGGATGGTTCCGCCAAGTTCATCACCGCGTTCTTCCGTGCTCCTGCCGTTACCGAAGCGGTGCGTGACCTGTTGAACAACCGTGATGGCCTGATGCTCGGTATCTGCAATGGTTTCCAGGCGCTGATCAAACTCGGCCTGGTGCCGTACGGCGACATCGTGCCGATGACCGCCGAATGCCCGACGCTGACGTTCAACACCATCGGCCGCCACCAGAGCCGTCTGGTGCGCACCCGCGTGGCGTCGAACTTCTCCCCGTGGCTGGCAAAGACCGAGGTGGGCGACATGCACACCATCGCCATCTCCCACGGCGAAGGCCGTTTCGTGGCTTCCGACGATATGCTCGCCCAACTCAAGGCCAATGGCCAGATCGCCACGCAGTACGTGGACGAGGCCGGCGTGCCGGGCATGGACCTGAGCGTGAACCCGAACGGTTCACTGCTGGCCATCGAAGGCATCACCAGCCCGGACGGCCGCGTGTTCGGCAAGATGGGCCACTCCGAGCGTTACAGCAACGGTACGTTCAAGAACGTGCCCGGCGAGAAGGATCAGCCGCTGTTCGCAGCCGGCGTGGAGTACTTCGCCGCCTGATCCACGACCGCATCCATAAAAGCGTTCTGACGTAGATTCGAACATACAGAGGCTGTCTGGTTTGATCGGGATTCCTCCCTAATCAAACCAGACAGCCTCTTTTTTGGTCTCCGACGCATGTTAGGCGGAGAGGTAGCCTTCGGAGAGATTGACGGGGGTGTTGGCGCGTTCCACTGCTTCGTTGGAATGGGTGGCGGCTTGTTTGATGATGTCGTCGTAGCCGGTGAGAGCGGCGAAAGGCATGAATTGCGCGGCACGGTTGTGCATGCTCATGTGCGGACGCGTGCGCGAGCGATGATGAGGCAAGTTGATGATGTCATCGTAACGGTCGGTTTGCTGCAAACTCACGCTGCATGACCTCCAATCTGTCGGTTGCGCTGTTGACCTGTGGCATCAGCGAACATGTCCATTCCTTTGATGACGGCGTTTTTGCCGAACTTGCGTTTGATGTCAAGAATCGTCTGTTGCACATGCTGTTCGGAAATCTCATCGACAACCTGCATATCGTCAGTATAGGAAGACCGCGCGTTGTTATCGACGTTATCACTGCAATCGTTGCTATCGCTTCCATTTGAGACTTCCTGCATATCCGAAAACAGATCGGGCTGAACGTAATTCGCCGCAGCATTCCGCTCAGCCAGCTGTTCGACCGTTTGCAAATCAGAAGCAACCACATTCAATCGACGTACCAACAGCCGATGATCGACGATTCTGCAGAACAATTCGTCAACCGCATCGCATATGCGCGTGGTGGATGACGTATGGTCGCCCAGACCAATCGACCCTATAGCCGGCTTGGGCACACGCCGACCATACCTATCAAGAGTTACGGGACCGCTATATTCGGCAATGGCTCGCTCAGCCATCGCCTTCAATTCCGGAGTGCCACACTCCCCTAGCCGCTTTGGATCAAGACTGGCGGTATCGTAACCGACCATCAACCCCATATGGCCGGCCTTCACACCTTTGGCAACCAAGTCCAAAGACAAGGTGTCCGCCATTTCTCTCACAATCAGCCGCGCCGAGTCAAAACCGACCGCGCCCGTAAGCACCTGCCCCGAACTCATACTATGACCAGCTGGCTTATACGCTTTGATGTCGGCGATCGTGCAAGGTTCCCAACCCCACGCATGGTCGATAAGCAGCTCGGCGTTCACACCGAACATCTTGTACAGCAGGCCCTCGTTGTAATACTCGTCGGCACGGCCTATGGAACATCGGGCTATATCGCCCATTGTCATTAGACCTTGGCTTCGAGCTTCTTCGCATACCCTCGTCCCACACGCCAGAAATCAGTCAACGGCCTGTGCGCCCATAACAGCCGACGATACGACATCTCATCCAATTGCGCGATACGCACGCCATCCTTATCCGCGGGAATATGCTTGGCGACCACGTCCATAGCCACTTTCGCCAAATACATATTCGTACCGATACCGGCCGTTGCGGTGATGCCTGTCTCCCGAAGAATCTGCTGGATCATTTCACGGGCCATATCATGCGCGCTTTTGCCGTAAGCCCGCAAATACCCGGTAACATCCATGAATACTTCATCTATCGAATAGACATGAATGTCAGCTTCGGATACGTACCTTAAATATATGCTGTAGATTTTCGCACTGATGTTGAGATAATGCGACATTCGAGGCTTCGCTATATACACGCCGGCAGCCAGATTCGGATTAGCTGCGAGCGCTTTCGCATCATACGATTCACCTCTCAGCACACCGCCCGGTGCCGCTGCCCGCCGTGCAGCATTGACTTCTTTAAGCTTCGCTTTGACTTCGAACAGTCTCGCCCGCCCCGGCAGTCCATATGCTTTGAGCGATGGCGACACGGCAAGACAGATGGTTTTGTCGGTGCGCGATTGGTCGGCCACTACCAGATGCGTGGATAGAGGGTCGAATCCGAGTTCCGCACATTCCGAAGACGCATAGAAGGATTTCAGATCGATTGCAATATAAGTACGTTCAGCCATCGCCAGTCTCCTTCCATGATTGACATCACTCTGAAGCGGCAAACAACCACTTCAGCTTTCCTGCGCTCATTTTCCACATTCAGCATATCAGAGAGTTCGAACAATTGTTCGACACACCCGACATGCCAAGTGCCCCTAAGGACTCCACGAAAACTGCCAATTGTAGCCTCCGGTTGGTAGGGTTGAACGGTAGCGAACCCCTTGTCTCCATGGTTTTGGAAGGAGCTTTGGCTTGTCAGCTGAACTCGAAGACATCCACGAGGAATGCGGTATTTTCGGCGTTTGGGGCCACCCGGACGCGCCCGACTCACCTACTTCGGCTTGCACGCGTTGCAGCATCGCGGTCAGGAGGGTGCCGGCATTGTCTCTAACGATAATGGTCATCTCATCGGTCATCGCGGAACGGGTCTGTTGACCCAGGTGTTCAGCGACGAGCGAGAAATCGAACGCCTGAAGGGAGACAGGGCGATTGGCCATGTGCGCTACGCCACTGCCGGCTCTGGCGGCACCGACAACATTCAGCCGTTCATCTTCCGTTTCCATGATGGAGATATGGCCCTGTGCCACAACGGCAACCTCACCAACTGCCCGTCCCTGCGCCGCAAGCTGGAGGACGAAGGTGCGATCTTCCACTCCAATTCCGACACCGAAGTGCTTATGCACCTCATCCGCCGTTCCTCGAAGCGCACTTTCATGGAGAAGCTCAAGGAAGCGCTCAACACCGTTCATGGCGGCTTCGCCTATCTGATCATGACCGAGAACGCCATGATCGGCGCGCTCGATCCGAACGGCTTCCGTCCGCTCTCCCTTGGCAAGATGAAGAACGGCGCATATGTGCTCGCCTCCGAGACCTGCGCGCTCGACATCGTCGGCGCCGAGCTGGTGCGCAACATCCGCCCGGGCGAAATCGTGGTCGTGGATGACCACGGCTACAAGATCGTGCAGTACACGAACCAGACCCAGCTGGCCATCTGCTCGATGGAATTCATCTACTTCGCACGTCCGGATTCCGATATTTACGGCGTGAACGTGCATTCCGCCCGCAAGCGTATGGGTGCGCGTCTGGCCCAAGAATCGCCGGTCGATGCCGATATGGTCATTGGCGTGCCGAACTCCTCCCTTTCCGCGGCTTCGGGCTATGCGGAAGCGGCAGGCCTGCCAAACGAAATGGGCCTGATCAAGAACCAGTATGTGGCCCGAACCTTCATCCAGCCGACGCAGGAACTGCGCGAGCAGGGCGTGCGCATGAAGCTGTCCGCCGTGCGCGGCGTGGTCAAAGGCAAGCGCGTGATCGTCATCGACGATTCCATCGTGCGCGGCACCACGTCCAAGCGCATCGTACAGCTGCTTAAGGAAGCCGGCGCAGCCGAAGTGCACATGCGTATCAGCTCGCCGCCGCTGAAGTATCCGTGCTTCTACGGCATTGATATTTCCACTACCAAGGAACTGATCGCCGCGAAGAAGTCCGTTGAAGAAATTCGCGAATACATCGGTGCCGATTCCTTGGCGTTCCTGTCACTCGACGGATTGGTCGAATCCATCGGCCTGGGTGCGGACGCACCGTACGGCGGTCTGTGCGTGGCCTATTTCAATGGCGATTATCCGACCGCCTTGGATGACTATGAGGCTGATTTCCTGAAGTCGTTGACTCCGGAGGACCGCGTCCGACTGCCTGAATTCGCCCTGTATAAGAGCAAGTACGAAGGCAACGAATACACCACCACTTCATCCCAAGAAGAACACTGAACCCGAGAAAGGTTTGATATGCCAAAAGCATATGAGGAAGCCGGCGTAAGCGTCGAAGCCGGTTACGAAGTCGTCAAGCGCATCAAGTCCCATGTGGCGCGCACCAACCGTCCGGGCGTGGTCGGCGGTATCGGCGGCTTCGGCGGCCTGTTCGATCTGGCTTCCCTCGGATACAAGGAGCCGGTACTGATTTCCGGCACTGACGGCGTCGGCACCAAGCTGGTCGTTGCCAAGATGGCCAACAAGCACAACACCATCGGCATCGACTGCGTGGCCATGTGCGTCAACGATATTGCCGCTCAGGGTGCGGAACCGTTGTTCTTCCTGGATTACATCGCCTGCGGCAAGAACGATCCAGCACTGCTCGAGCAGGTTGTGGCTGGCGTTGCCGACGGCTGCGTACAGGCTGGTTCCGGTCTGATCGGTGGCGAAACCGCTGAAATGCCGGGCATGTATGACGAAGACGAGTACGATTTGGCCGGTTTCGCGGTCGGTGTTGCCGAGAAGTCCGCAATCGTGGACGGCTCCACCATCGCTGAGGGCGATGTGCTCATTGGTCTGCCGTCCACCGGCGTACATTCCAACGGCTTCTCTCTGGTGCGCAAGGCCCTGTTCGAGAAGGCTGGCTATACCGTCGATACCGTGCTTGACGAGCTCGACGGCGAAAAGCTCGGCGACGTGCTCCTCACCCCGACGAAGATTTATGTGAAGGCCCTCTCCCCGCTGTTCAAGGCCGGCGTGGTCAAGGGTGTCGCCCACATCACCGGCGGCGGCTTCATCGAAAACGTTCCGCGTATGATTCCGGACGGTCTGGCCGCACACATCAACCTCGGCTCCTGGCCGGTACTGCCGATTTTCGACGTGCTCGAAAAGGCCGGCGAAGTCGACCATATGGAAATGTTCAACATCTTCAACATGGGTATTGGTATGGTGCTGGCCGTCAACGCCGAAGATGCCGATAAGACCATGGAATTGCTCAAGTCCAATGACGAAGCCGGTTACGTACTCGGCAATATCGTCAAGAAGACCGATAGCGACGTCGAACTGCAGTAAATACATATACGGGGGTGAGCCATAACGGCCACCCCCTTTTATTTCCGAAGACTTTCCTGAACATAGGATTTTCCCAAAAGGGACACAACAGGAGGAAACATGAAGGTTCTGGTCATTGGTTCCGGTGCACGCGAGCATGCCATCGCCCATGCACTTATGCGCGGCGGCAGCGTCAGCGAAGTCACAGTGGCTCCGGGCAATCCAGGCATGGAGCTTGACGGCATCCGCACCACGCAGATCAACCCGTCCAATCATGCCGCGCTGATTGATTTCGTGAAGAACAACGGCTACGACTGGGTGTTCGTCGGTCCGGAAGTGCCGCTTATCGAGGGCATCGTCGACGATTTCGCGGGAGCTGGCATCAAGGCGTTTGGTCCGAGCAAGGCCGCCGCGCAAATCGAGGGTTCCAAGGATTTCGCCAAGCAGTTGATGGAACGTCACAACATTCCGACCGCAAAGTATCAGACGTTCGACGATTTGGAGCGTTCCACCGCTTATGTGCGTGAACATGGCGCTCCGATTGTGATCAAGGCTGATGGTCTGGCCGCTGGCAAGGGCGTGACCGTTGCCATGGATGAGGAAACCGCCATCGCCGCTCTTGAAGACATTTTCGTCGATCATCGTTTCGGCAACGCCGGTGCGAAGGTTGTCATCGAGGACTTCTTGGAGGGTCAGGAGTTCTCGCTGATGAGTTTTGTGAATGGCACCGATTTCTGGCCGATGCCGATTTCTCAGGATCATAAGCGCGCTTATGATGGCGATAAGGGTCCGAACACCGGTGGCATGGGTGCGTACAGTCCCGTTCCGCAGATCGGTCAGGATGTGGTTGACACCGCTATCGAAACCATTGTGAAGCCGACCGTGCAGGCTATGTCCGATGAGGGTACGCCGTTCACGGGCATTCTGTACGCTGGCTTGATCGCCACCGCTGACGGTCCGAAGGTCATCGAGTTCAATGCTCGTTTCGGCGATCCGGAAACGGAAGTCGTGCTGCCGAAGCTCACGTCTGATCTCGGCGCTGGCATCAGCGCTCTGCTCAATGGCGAGACTCCGGAATTCACTTGGGATAACGACAACGCCACGCTTGGTGTGGTACTCGCCGCCGACGGCTACCCTGTCGATGTGATCAAGGGCGCTGCGATACCTGAGATTCCAGTCGACGAGGATTCCCACGTGTATTACGCTGGCGTGGCTCGTAGCGAAGAAGGCCTGGTTGCCAATTCCGGTCGTGTGCTGCTGGTCGAGACCTCCGCAGCCGACATCAAGGCCGCTCAAGACAAGGTGTATGCGATTATCGACAAGCTTGACACCAAGGGCATGTTCTACCGTCACGACATTGGCGCCAAGGCACTGAACATCTGAATGCGCCCAGCGATTGCATACCATCAGAAATTTCTGTAACCATACAATCGCAATCATATATATATAAAAAAGGACGGCGGTTTTGTGGTCGGACAGAGAGGAGTCCGACTGCAAAACCGCCGTTTTTTAATCACACAACACAGGCAAGCTTATATTGATTACTTCTGCTCTCCCGGCTTCGGAATGAGCAGGGATGCGCAGAACGCGAGGCCGAGCAGAATCACACCGCCAACCATGGCTGCGATGTAGCCGCTGGTCGCACCGCCGGATGCGGTGAACGCGTTCTGAGCAGCGTACAGCACTGCATAACTCAGACCGGCACCCAGGTTGAATGCACCGGAGTTCAGACCAGGCAGGTAGCCCGGATTGTCTTCCGGAGAGAGCACGATGCCCAGACCGTTCAGCATGATGTTGGCAGTACCTGCGTAGGAAACACCCAAAGCCAAAGACATGACCACAAGTGCCCAGATGCTCGGAACGTTGCACACGAAGATGCCGAACAGCACGCCCACAACAGAGACGATCAAGCCAGTACGCAGCACCGCACGGTAGCCGAACTTCGAAGCGAGCACGCCTGCGACCGGGCCGAATGCGAGACCGATCAACGCATACGGAGTCAGGGTGGCGAACGATACCACGCTGGCGCTCATGCCGGCGCCGACTTCGGTATCCTGAGCGAGAGCAGGCACGATACCGTTCATGATGGCGAACACGCCGGTCATGGTAAGCAGGGTGGTCAGCAGCAGACCCCAAGTACGACGCTGCTTGAGGTAATGCGTGGTGACCATCGGAGCCTTCTGACGCTTCTCAACATTCCAGAACACCACGAACAGCACGGCTGCAATAATGATTTCGACAGCGACCAGCGCCCAATTGGCGGAGCCCAGCTTCTGAATCTCGTTGATGGCCAGATATGCGGCCAAGAATGCGGCGGCAAGGGAAACCACGCCAACCCAATCCATCTTCGGAGTCTCGGAAGCGGTGGATTCTTCCGCATACACGAACACAAGCACAATGGCAAGCACCGCAACGCCAACCATGACCCAGAACACGGAACGGAAACCGAACGTGCCAGCAAGCCAGCCGCCAAGAATAGCGTCGACACCGCCGATGCCACCATTAACGGAAGTCAGAATAGCCATGAGCTTGGCGTACTTCTTATCTTCAGTAACCTTGGCGTGCAGCATGATCAGCGTCATCGGCACAATCGGACCGGCAACACCCTGAATCACACGACCGATCATCAGCATCGGCACGTTGACCGCGAGCGCGGAAACCACGCAGCCCAAAGCGGTAAGCACAAGAATGCCAAGCAGCACTTTCTTGCGACCGATCAAATCGCCGAGTCGCGGCAGGAACAGCGAGAACACTGCGCACGAGGTGAAGAACACCGTCTGGGTCAAGCCAATCTGCGCATCGGTGGTGTTGAGTTCAACACGCATGGTCGTCAATGCAGGCGAAAGCATGGACGCGTTGAGCTGGAACGCGAAGATGGCTGCCATCAATGCTGCCATCAATGCGACGACGGACTTGCCGCCTTCGTCGAGCATTTTGCTGTTTTTGGTCTCTGTCATTAGAGCACCCCTTTACTTATCTTTCTCTTCTTTCAGCCGATGGTCTCGATTGCGTCGGTTACCAAATCCCAGAATTTGTTGAAATCAAGCTTGACTGCAACCTGGGTGTGGCATTCTTCGGCGCTCGGCTCTGGACCTCGCAGGTCGGCGACGGTCATGCCAAGTGTGAGATCTCCATGGATTTCGACATCAACCGGGCAACGACGGGTGGTCATGACGCTCGGATCAATGAGGTATGCCACCGTGCACGGATCATGGACCGGAGGATCGATGAAATCTTGATTGTCTTGATAGGTCTTGCGGAAGAAGTCCATCAGACCAGACACGAACTTGGCGAGATCAGTGCCAACGCCTTCGATACGCTGCTGCACTTCGGGCGTGCACAATGCCTGATGCGTCAGATCCAATCCGACCATGGTGATCGGCCAGGCTTCATTGAACACGATGTGAGCGGCTTCCGGATCGACCTTGATGTTGAACTCGGCCACGGCACTCCAGTTGCCCACATGGTATCCGCCGCCCATAAGCACGACTTCCTTGACACGTTCAACAATGCGCGGCTCCATGCGGGCAGCCATGGCAATGTTGGTCAGCGGTCCGGTCGGCACCAGAGTGATGGTGCCTGGCTCGTTGCTCATAATGGTGTCGATAATCCAGTTGACGGCATGTCCGGCTTCCAGCGGACGGCTGGGTTCAGGCAGTTCAACGCCGTCAAGACCGGTTTCGCCGTGAATGGAAGCTGCCACTTCCTGCTTGCGCACCAGCGGACGGTCACATCCGGCATGCACCGGCACGTCGGTGGCATGCGCCTTTTCCAGCACTGCACGGGCGTTGTAGGTCACCTTGTCAAGGCTCTGATTGCCACCTACCGTGGTGACGCCCAGCAGATCGATATTGGGATTGCCCACGGCAAGCAGGATGGCGACGGCGTCATCATGTCCCGGATCGCAATCAAGGATGATTTTCTTGGACATTATGGTTCCTCCTTATGTGCTCCAACTTTGAACCGATAATGAGGTGGTCGACGATTGACTGACTCCGGCTCATCGGTCACACAACTTGTTGCAAGGCCGGCAATGGCCTTTGATATCAGCGACTTCCGAAACCTTCGAGCAGTTGTTCGGCTGCCTGAAGATCGATGTCACGAGGTGTGTTTCCTGCAAAACGCTCGTCAACTACGGCCTGCGCATTGGAAACGAGTTCTTCAACGCTGATGCCGTAATCCTCAACAGGATGCAGACCGAGCATGCGGTCGCGGAAATCCTTGAACGCTCTGCTTGCGATAATCGCAACCTGCTCGTCCGGCGCATTTTCCGGGTAGACCGCACCTAGAATCTGACCGATCTCACGAACCTTATGCGCACGTACGGGAGCAACGAACTCCATAACCGCCGGCAACGCGTAGCCAACGGCTTCACCGTGCACGATGTGGTATTTCGCTCCGAGCACGTGTGCGATGGAATGCCCCGCAATGGTTCCCGCATTGTTCAGCATCCATCCTGCAAGCGTCGACGCGACCATCACACGTTCCCTGGCTTCACGATCCTGACCGTTTGCCACAGCACGCGGCAGATAGTTGTACAGCAGGAACATCGCTTTTTCGCAAATGGCATCCGTGACCGGACTTGCCATTCGGGAAAGGTATCCTTCCGCGGCGTGGCAGAATGCGTCAAGTCCGCAAGCGATGGTCATTTTTGCGGGCAGTGTCAGCATGAGATCCGCGTTCAGCACGGCATATTCGCTGACTGCCGGATCGGCAAGCACCGCGAGTTTACGACCGGTGGATCCTTCGGTGACCACCAGCGCGTTGGACATTTCGCTGCCGGTGCCGGCGGTGGTCGGAACTGCGATCATACCGTTGCATGGTGCGATCGGCTTGGCTGGATCGGTGTATTCGATGATGGATCCGCCGTTGACACGCACGATGTTGATGCCTCGGGCAACATCCATGGAACTGCCACCGCCGATGGCGATGATGCTGTCAGCCTTATGCGCTTCGAATGCTTCGACGCCGGATTCCACGGTTTCGCAAAGCGGGTCGGGCTTGACCTGGTCGAATACCGCCACATCGACACCGACCTGTTCAAGCTTGGTACGTGCGGCAACGACCAGCGGCATGCTTCCGACGAAGGAATCCGTGACCATCAGCGGACGAGAATAGCCCGCGGTCTGCATGATATCGACCAGAGTCTCCCCTAAATCGTCAGTGCAGACCACTTTGACGGGTTGCAGCAGTTTGACTTCCATAGCCATCGGTCACTGTCCGATCTTTGCGGCCGCAGCGTCGGCATTGATGCAGAATTGACGAACCTTGTCGATGTCTTTCTCCATGTAGCCGCCGTCGTATTTGATGCTGGTCTTCGTCAGGGAGTCCACGCCATACGGCTTGCACTGTTCGATAGCTTCGGCAACATTGTCTGGTCCAAGACCGCCAGCCATGATGACCGGCTTGCCGCATTCGGCCACAATACGGGCGTCAATGCTCCAGTCGTGGGTCAGACCGCTGGCACCAATGCCGGTGTCGGGGGCCAGACCGGAGTCCGTGAGGATGAGATCGCAGTATTGTGCGTACTTCTTGGCACGGTCGACGGCGGATTCATCGTCAACGAGCACGGCCTGCATGAGTTTGGTGTTCGGAGCGGCTTCCTTAAGTCGGGCCGCGAATGCTTCATCTGCGGCGTACCCATCGCCTGCGATATGCAGAATGTCAGGCCGCACCTCTCTGGCAAGCTCGATCATCTCGTCGGGATCGTTGGTCAGCATGATGGCCACGGAGGTGACGCCACGACGCTTGCATTCGTCGAAAATGCGGTGCACGCGTTCGATTGGCACGCGATGTGCCGGAACGCCACCATTCTGCATCGGCACCAGTCCAATGTTGTCGGCACCAGCCTCCATGGTTTTGACGGCCTCATCGTATTCGATCAGAGAATAGATCTGCTTGACTACCATTGTCGGTTCTCCTTGTGTTTGTATGGGTTGATGGACGTGTGATGTAGCAAAATTCAGGCGGTACGCACTTCGTCGAGCAACGGCTCGATCTCGCCGGACATCTTCTTACGTATGCGTTCCACGGTGATATCGGGCACTGCTTTTGTGCATTCGAGCGCGATGCTGGATGCTGCCTGCGCAATTTTGCCGACTTCTTCAAGATCTCGATCGGGGTTATCGAAGAAGCTCCAGGTGATGGCTGCCATGCCGGCATCTCCGGCCCCATTTGCCGTGGCGATTTCGGTGCGGTATGGCGGCACATGCTTGAAGCTGTATTCGTCGTTTTCGTGCCTCGCGCACAGGATTCCGTTGGCACCCAATGAAATGAATACGTTCTTCACGCCCCTGTCGAGCAAGGTCTTCGCTGCGGCACCTGCCGAATACTGGTCGGCGATACCGATGCCGGTAAGTACGGATGCTTCCAAATCATTCGGCTTGAGCACGGTCATCTTGTTGAGGATCGTGTCGAAACGGTGCGCTTTGACTGTGGAAACGGTGTCTCCGAACAGTGGCGCGGTGACGTGTTCGCCAATCCATGCCATGGTTTCCGGTTCAAGATTGGCGTCAAGCAGGCAGATGGCGGCACCGTTGATGAAGTCGAGGCGAGATTCGAGGAATGCCGGATTGATTTCCTTGCAGATTTCCATGTCGTTGACGGCCACCAGCAGATCGCCCGTATCGTCGGTGATGAACATGTAGGTGGAAGAACGGCGTCCTTCCAGCTGTGCGGCATAGTCAAGATTGATGTTGTTGGCCGCGCACGAACGTTCCAGGGTCTTGCCGTTTTCATCGTCGCCGTAGACGGTGATCAGGTATGTCGGCATGCCCAGATGAGCCATGTTCTGTGCGATGTTCTGCCCGACACCACCTGCGGACATGCTGACGACGCCGGATTCGAGTCTCGGTCCACTACGGTGCTCGTCGGTCTACCACAGATGTCCATGTTCATGCCACCGATGACCACAACGTAACGGTCAGGAACAGTATTTCCTGAAGTCATATCCGCCATGGATATTGCCTCCTACATTTTCGGGGATATATCTGCCTTGATACACCCTTGATGAAACGTTTTATCTTCAATTTAGAGTACAACAAAAGTTTAAACCAGTCAACTTTTGCTTATTTTTCATCGATGTAACATATGGAAAAATCGCGTGTCTCGCGATTACGAAAGAAACAAATGTAAGACCGCCATACCTGCGTTACTGCAGCAAATCAGCTTTGCGCCGCACAGCTTCTTCAGAAAAATCAGCGCAAATCGACTGCACCTGAGACATATTCATCGCAGCCGCCGCAGACGCATATCTAGCGCATTCCCGCTGTGTTTTATGCTCACGACGCGCCCACACCAGCGCACTCAACGCCGCCGACGCACCACCATTGGTATATCGACGTTCCTCCGCCCTTCCCGGCAAAGACCAGAAAAAGCTTTCATGTTCGCAGCAGTACAGCATGTCCGAATCATCCACAAAAAGAAACACATTACGCACACCGGACCGCAGCAAATGTTCGGCGCAATCTCTGGCACTGGCCTCGTCATGCACCTCAATCCCCGACACGAATTTGGCTTCGGCGGAATTAAGCACCATAGTGTCGATGCGATCGAGCACCGGCGTGATTCGCGCCGCTTTATTAACGGAAACCACGCGCACGAAAATCGGTCGACTTGTTTTTTCGCAAACCCATGCTATGGCATCAGACGGCAAGCTCGAATCAATCGCCACCATTTCCGCATTGACGATGGTCTGCTCTCGTTGCGCTAGAAATTCCGGGGTGATTTCCGCACTGATCTGCATATCATCAAGACCCACAATCTGACGCCCCTGCGCGGAAACAACCGACAAGAAGGTGGAAGTAGGCATATGGGAAATCTGCTTGGCATGCGTGATGTCAATGCCGTTGGCATACGCGTCCTGCTTGACGCGTTCGCCGTTCTCATCATCACCATAGACGGAAATCAAATAATTCGGCACGCCAAGCCGGTTCAGATTGTAGGCGATATTGTAACCAATGCCGCCCACGGATGACACAATGCGCCCCATGTTGGAACTTTCCCCAACCACATCCTGCATGGCGACACCGTAATGGTCTATATTGATGGCACCAACAACAGCCACATAGCTGGGCGGAGTGACGATATACCCTTTGCCTTGGATGTACCCTTTTTTCATCAGGTTGGAGATGTGCGCGGCCACCCCCGAACGGGTGATGCCGCACAGTTCCGCAAGCTCGTTTTGGCTGATCAAAGGATTCTGCTTAATCCACGCCAAAATCTGCTGTTCGCGATCGGTTGCGGCCATCTCTTCCCCCTTGCCTCTAGGGAAGATCCATGAAATCGGTGTCTTTCAGGTAGTTCTTCCCTGTGGTGATATCGTACTGAATCAGCTGGTAGTCGGCAAGCAACTGCTGGGTTTCCGCGTCGAAGTCGCTTTCGGCCATGGGATTGCCGTCAGCGTCGAGATAGATGTTCTGACCTTCAGGGATACGGTCCCATCCCTGGATATTGTTGACGACAGGTGGCTCCATGGCGGAGATTTTCTCATGCATTTGCGTGAGGAACGCCAGATACGGGGACACCTTGGCATTCATATGCTCGGCGGCCTGCGCCACGAAGAAGTTCGGCGACGAATAGTCGGCGTTGTCGATCTCGTTGCCTTGCGAGCTGGACGCCTTGTTGGACCAGATGAAATAATCCGTCAGATGCAAGGCAAGCGAATTGTTGTCGTCTTCGGAAGCGGACGAATAAATGCCCGGCAGATGATCGCCGTAGAACACCACGGTGATCGGCTTGTCGATGGCGTCGAGCTTGTCAAGGAAGTCGGCGGTCGCCTCGTCGGTCAGAGCCGCACCCTTCTGATAGGTTTCGATGGACTCCTTCTCATCGTCCTCCAAAGGAGTGTCCGTAGTGGATTCGGCCTTGAAATCGTTGTTCTTATACCAATCGTGGTATGGCATGTGGTTCTGCATGGTGATGACCTGCAGGAACTGGTTGCCATCGGTTTTCTTGACTTCTTCGATGGTGCTCTCGTACGTCGCTTCGTCAGACACGTACGGCGAATCGTCGATCTTGTCTTGATGCGAGATGACGTCCGGACCGGTCAACGTGTAGAAATGCGAGAATCCGAACTTCTTATAGTTGGTCGCACGCGAGTACATAGACGATTCGTACGGGTGCAGTCCGATGGAATTCTTCGACGCCCCCCACAGCTGGTTGATGGTCGGCGTCCAATGCTCGCTCGGCACAAGCTGCTGATACGGGCTGGTGAGCGACGAATCGAAATTCGACATGCTCAAACCCGTCAATCCCATGTATTCGAGGTTTGCGGTACCACCGCCATATCCGGAAGAAAGCATCAAACCGGAGGTCGTATTCTCTTTGATGGAACGAATGTTGGGCATGGAATCCTTGTTGATCTTAAGCCCCGGCACGCGAGACGGGTCGGAGAAGGATTCGGACAGCACATAGATCACCGTACTGTCGGTCATGTTCTCGGTACGAGATGCGTTGATCTTCTTCGCTTCTTTTTCGTATCGTGCCGCGACTTCCTTCATGGTTTCTTCGGAATAGTCGTCAGGCTTCACCATGACTTTCGGATTCAGCTGCCTGGTGAAGGCGACCATCGGTCCGTTGCGCTGCGCATCGTAGACGGAATCCCACATGGACGGCATGTCCCCCATTGCCGAAGAGAAGGTTTTCGCCCAAGATCCGACAGTGCTCACCTGCATGGAATACAGCGTGAAGAACGTTCCCGGCACGATGATCAGCAGTAGTCGCACGATGGCATTCAGCGAGCGCGACTGCTTGTCGTCGCCACGGAAAAGCTTGCCGTGACGGCCGTCACGATGATTCAGGAATACGAAAAGCGCAATGAAAGCAACGAATATGACGACGGCGAGCAGAATGGTCCACTGTGCGCCTGCCGGCATGAAGCTCATAAGATTGCCCGCATCGGCTTTGAGGAAGTTCAGATCGCTGGGAAGAATCGCCTCATATCGGATGGATACTTTGAAATGTTCGATCACCGCGATAATGAATGTCACCGCCAGAAATATTGGCGTGGCGATCCAGAAGCGGTTGATGAGCATGAGCAGTATCACATACAGCACGCCCCACAAAATCAGGTTGAGCACCGCCACAAAGTTGAGGTTGGTGAACATTTTGGTGACGAAGCCCCAACCGGTCAGCCACATGTTGTTCGAAAGCTTGACGCGTGTAGCGGATTGACTGACGCCAATCTGTAGCGCTGCCACACCGATGGCGTCGAACACCATAAACAGTATGCCGTACAACCACCCTGGGAATTCCTTACGTTCCTTGGCGGGTGCGTTTGGATCAATCGTCGAGATCTTCAGTTCCTCAATCGTCTCTGTATTCACGGATTCGTTCGTCAAGTGTTTATCTCCACTCGTAACGTGTCAGTTCGCTTCGTTTCCCGCCTTACGGCGACGCCAAGGCACTATTCTCGCGACCATATCTGACAAAAAGCTGTAATGATCGATTTCATCCACAGTTTCTTCTGATTTTCTTACGCATATGTCGATGAAATCGCAAAAGAACGATGAGGGGGGTATAGACAGTTCGGATGGCAGTATCTAGTTGTCGTCAAGGATTCCGCCGTCCACATAACCGTTGTTGCTGAAATCGGCGAAATTGTTGAGATCGACGGAATTACCGTCGTGCCTCATTCCGGCAGTCGGGGCATAGTCCGAACACCTCAAGCGTATGCCGTTCGATGGTGAATCCGTATTTCTCGCTGATGCCACGCAGCCAAGTTTCGGATGGCGATTCGATTTCCACGGTTTTGCCGCAATTCGTGCATACGAGATGATGGTGATGCCCGTCATCACCACACAGACGGAACAGCTGTTGGCCTTCCAAACGCACGGTATCAGCCTCGCCTGCCTCAGCCAAGGCATTCAATTGACGATATACAGTGGCAAGGCCGACCTTCACGCCTTCGTCTTCCAGCTTGCGATGCAAATCCTGTGCGGAAATGAATTCATCGTTTGCCTTCAACGCATCATGAATCAGTTCTTTTTGTTTGGTGTTGCGCTCCACGCGTCCGTCCGTCAATCTATGTCCGTTCTTGATGGCTTCGCGCGCCGCCCTCCCCTCAGGGAAAGGCTGACGCGCGAAACATGCCGTCATCGGTTTTATTTCAAATCATCCCAGCAGCCGGTCCGTTCAAGATCCGCCACAGTTTGCCTGGTGTCGTCGGTCAGCACGGTGATATGCCCCATCTTGCGATCATGACGCACTTCAGCCTTGCAATAGTCGTGCATATTCCATTCGGGATGCTCGGCGATCAGCGCGCGGGTCGGTGCCACATGCTGCCCGAGCACATTGACCATAACAGCCGACTTGAGCAGTTCGGGCTGTTCGAGCGGCCACCCGGCGATGCCTCGAATATGCGCGTCGAACTGGTCGAACGAGCACGCTTCGATGGTGTAATGACCGGAGTTATGCGGGCGCGGGGCAAGCTCGTTGACGATAACCCGCTCATCCTTGGTAACGAAGAGTTCGATAGCGAGGATGCCGGCCAGTTCGAAGCCTTGCGCCAAACGCAAAGCGAGTTCGTGCGCTTCCTTCGCCACGTCTTCGCTGACTTCGGCCGGAGCGATGGTCATGTGCAGAATATTGTTACGATGCTCGTTGCGCACGATCGGGAAGGTCACATAATCCTTGCCGTTACCGGCAACGAGAATGCTCGCTTCGAATGCGAAATCGACGAATCCTTCGAGAATGCTCGGCGGGAATCCGCCACCGCGATCGGCACGGGCTCGTACCTTTTCGAGATCGGCATCGGATTTCAGCACGGTCTGGCCGTGGCCGTCGTACCCGCCGGAACGGGTTTTCAGCACGGCCGGGTAATGGATTTCACCGAGCGCCGCATCAAGCTCCTCAACGCTGTTGACGGCCTTCCATGGTGCGGTCGGCGTGCCATGATCGTTGATGAACTGCTTCTCGTTGACGCGATCCTGCGTGACACGCAGCAAATCGGTGCCTTGCGGGGCTGCAGACAAGGAACGCACTTCGTCGATGGCGTCGGCGTTCACGTTTTCGAACTCGTACGTGAGCACGTCGGACTTTTCAGCCAGTTCTCGGATCGCGGTGATGTCGTCGTATTCGGCAGTGACTTGGAAGTCGGCCACCTGTGCGGTCGGGCAATCCGGAGTCGGGTCGAGCACGCCGATGCGGAAGCCCATGTAGCGGGCGGACAACGCCATCATGCGGCCAAGCTGACCGCCACCGATAATGCCGATGGTGGCCCCTGGCATCAGACGTTCAACACGGCCATTGGTTTCCTCAGACAAGCTGGGCATTGGATTCAGCCACCTTTTCCTTCAGAGAGTCACGATATTCCTGCAAAGCATTGGCCAAACGCTCATCGGTGGTGCTCAGAATGCTCACAGCCAAAAGACCTGCGTTTGTGGCACCGGAGTTGCCGACCGCAGTGGTGGCGACCGGGATGCCGCCTGGCATCTGCACGATGGACAGCAGCGAATCCCAACCGGACAGCGCATGGGAACGCACCGGCACGCCGATGACCGGCAGGGTGGTCTGGGCCGCGACCATGCCCGGCAGATGTGCCGCGCCGCCGGCTCCGGCGATGATGACCTTCAGACCGTTGGCACGGGCACTATGCGCGAACTCGCCCATCAATTCCGGGGTGCGGTGCGCGGAAATCACCTGCTTCATGTACGGCACTTCGAACTGGTCAAGCATCTCGCAGGCATGCTTCATGGTTTCCCAATCGCTCGCCGACCCCATAATCACTGCGACTTCAGGCTTGTTGTCTGCCATCAAGGACCTCCGAAAGAATCCAAAAGAACATGTTCTTGAACACCGTTTACTTTACGCAATCGGCTAGATGTGCAGCACGATTTTTCCGAAAACGTCGCCATTCACGATCTTGGAGAACGCAAGATGCGCGTCGTCGATCGCATATGCGGAATCGATGACCGGATGCAGATCGGCATGTTCCACGAATTTCAGCAAACGTGCGAAATCCTCACGGGAGCCCATGGTATTGCCCTGCACCCGAATATCCTGGAAGAAGATTCTCGTAAGCTCTGCACCCGGCTGGTCGCCAGTAGTCGCGCCGCAAATGGCGATAGTTCCTCCCGGACGTACGGATTTGACGGAATGACTCCATGTGGCCGCGCCGACGGATTCAATGACGGCATCCGCCTTGCGTGGCAGTCGCGCACCCGTTTCAAAAGCCGCATCGGCACCGAGCTGCAACACTCGCGCACGCTTGTCTTCGCTTCGTGACGTGACGAACACTTCCAATCCGGCCGCGTGAGCAAGCTGAATCGCCGCGGTCGACACGCCGCCTCCGGCGCCTTGAATAAGCACCGTGTCTCCCGGCTTCACATTCGCCGATGCGAACAGCAGGGAATATGCGGTAAGCCAGCTGGTACCCAATGCGGCAGCCTCATCAAGATTCAGATTCGCGGGCTTGGCGAACACGTTGGCGCTGGGCACCTGTGTGTATTCGGCCATGGTTCCCGCATACCGTTCGGACAGGATCGAGCGTCTCTCCCCCGGCATCACACCGGCGCCATCGGTACCAACGAAGGTATACAAGACCACTTCGGAACCGGCCTTAAGTCCCTTTCGTACGGGAATGTCTTCTTCCAACACGCCAGCCGCGTCCGTGCCGAGGATCATCGGCGTCTGCTCGTCGGAAAGCCCCACACCTTGCAGACTCCACACGTCATGATGGTTCACGCTCGCCGAGTTCACACGAATGGTGGACCAGAATGGCTTGGTTTCAGGCTCAGGCATAGTGCCCACTTCAAGCACGGACAGCGGATCATCATAATTCGTTCCGGTGGCATATACGGCTTTCATGTTCACGCTCCTTTGCGAATAACGGCTTTTCACGATTGCAAACACCTCTATTGTGCCTCAAGTTGAGAAGACTTTGCGCTCCTTTGCCCGCAAACACCCTCGTCGGGGCATACAGTGGGATATGATTTCGCACTTGGTTGCACTGATCGTAGGGAAGGGTGATTGCGCACGATGACCGCTGGCATTTTGAGTTCGATTCACACTCCGGCGGACGTACATGCCCTTTCAGCCCAGCAATTACGCGATCTATGCCTCGAAATCCGCGCCACGCTGCTCGACTACGGCAAAAAACATGGCGGGCATATCGGCTCGAATCTTGGCGTGGTGGAGCTCACTGTGGCATTGCACCGCGTGTTCGACTCGCCCCGCGACCGTTTCATTTTCGACGTGTCGCACCAAAGCTACGTGCACAAAATGCTTACCGGACGCGCCGAAGCATACTTGGACCAATCTCGTTTTGATGAGGTGACCGGTTTCACGAATCCGCTGGAAAGCGAACATGATTCCTTTGTGCTCGGCCATACCGGCACTTCGATTTCTCTGGCCTGCGGTCTTGCCAAAACCCGCGATATGCAGCGCGGCGCCGCCGGCGAAAGCACTATCGGCAATGTTATCGCCATTATCGGCGATGGATCCCTGAGTTCGGCCATTGCGTTCGAGGGGCTGAACAATGCGGCCGAACAGGGCGGTAATCTCATCATCATCGTCAACGACAACGAAATGTCGATCGCTGAGGATTTCGGCGGTATGTACGGGCAGCTTGCCAAGTTGCGTACGTCGAATGGCATGGCCGAACTGAATCTGTTCAAGGCATTCGGCTTGGACTACCGCTATGTGGAGCAGGGTAATGACGTTGACGCGCTGGTGGAAGTACTGAACGAGGTCAAAGACATTGACCACCCGATCGTAGTGCATATCCACACCACCAAAGGCTTGGGCTTCAATGACGAAACGGAAGCCGACAATGGTTCGGATGGCTGCAATCAGACCAATCCTCAACCTCATGCGGGCCAATGCGAGGCCAACCATTGGCAGGATCCGGAGGCCTCGCTCGGCAAACCGCTCGACGCACGCAAATATTATGGCGAAATGGCCATGGCATCGCTGGAACGTCGTTTCGACAATGAGCCGGGATTGGTGGTCATCTCCCCCGCAACCCCCGGATCGAATGGCATCACCCGAGATTTTCGTGAACGTGCCGGCGCCCACTACGTCGATACCGGTATCACGGAAGAACATGCCGCCGCATTCGCCGCGGGTATCGCCAGGGCTGGCGGACGCCCGGTGCTTGCGACTTCCGCCACGTTCTTCCAACGCACGTTCGACCAGCTGCAGCAAGAGTTGGCATTGAATCATGTTCCCGCCACGCTGCTGATTTTCGGCGCGGGAATTTCCGGCGCGGACAATACGCATTCGGGCACATTCGATATGACGATGTTCGCCAATGTTCCCGACGTGACCTGTTTGGCTCCCGCGAGCGGCGAACAGATGCTTGACATGTTGGCTTGGGCTACCGGCCCGTCCGGACATGGCGTAGTGGCGATTCGTATGCCCGGCGAGCAGATTCTCGCACTTGAACGTGCCGCCGATATGGCGTTCGACCCGTTGCAGCGTGCCGAAGAGCATGATCCAGCCGTCAATATTGCCGGAGCATGCCCGTTCGCCCGCTATCAGATCGTTCAGCCCGGCAGGGATGTGGCGATTCTTGGACTCGGCAATACCATGCCGTTGGCTGCCGAAATTACGTCGGCACTGGCCGAAAATGATGAAGAACATGCTGCGATTACCGCAACGCTTGTTGACGCATTGCAATATTCCACGATGGATGCCGAATTACTGGCGATGCTTGCCGATGGGCATCGTTTGGTTGTTACGTTGGAAGATGGCCAGCTAGAAGGCGGATGGGGTGAGAAAGTCACCGCATTTTATGCCAATTCCAGTAATACCAAGGCTTCTCACGTTCGTGTGCTGAATTTCGGCGCAGCCAAAGAGTTCACCGACCGAGTGCCTCTTGGCGAGCTTAACGAACGTTACGGATTGACTTCAGAAACCATCGTCTCTCGAATCCGCGGTATTCTCAGCGAATAATCGATACATAAGCGAATTGGCGGGAATGATCGGTATATCTGTGGACCATTCCCCGCCAATCTATAAATCAGCGATCTGTAATCAGCAATCACTGATCATTCTTGATGGCATCCAAAGCGGGAATCTTCACAGCCTTATTGGCCGGGCCGAAACCTGCTACCACACCAACGGCGATCGAAAACAGCATGGCCACCACAAAAAGCCACCACGGAATCACCGAAATGCGAGTCACATCGTCGCCGCCCATAATCGCTTTGCCGATATTCTCAATGCTGAATCCACCCAAAGACGCCATATTGATGCCTATCGAACCAATCGCGGAAATCAAGCAAGCGATCACACCGCCGACAAGGCCGATCGCACCAGCCTCGCACAGGAACATCATGCGAATATCGCGCACATAGCAGCCAAGAGCCTTCATAATGCCGATTTCGCGCGTACGTTCCGACACCGACATAATCATGGTGTTGGCAATACCAATCGCGGCAACGAAGAACGACACCGCGCCGATGCCGCCCAAAGCCAACTGGATGCCCCGCGACTGCTTTTCGATCTCCTTACGCGTTTGCTCAAACGAGGAAGTCTGATAACCGGCGCCCTTGATTTGCGCTTCAACGTCGGCAACGTCTTTGATGTCTTGGGTGTGCACCAGTACCTGATCGTAAACGACCTTGCTCGACGTGTTGGCCTTGGTGTCCCCCGATATTTTGGCGTTCAACGTTTTCATATCGTCGATGCTCATCACAATGCCGGAAGTGAACGCATCATAGTTGTTGGCGGAGGAATCAATGACACCCACCACCGTGTATGGCATGGTAATGGTGGGACTCTCACCACTGCCGGAATCGGATGGCGCCACGGATCCGCCGCCCACCTTGCGGTAGTCGTCGGGACTTTGATAGTTGGCTCCGGTAATCAACGTGATTTTGGAGTTCAGCATATCGAAGAACGGGTCTTCGCCTTCGGATTGGGCGCAACCGTGCTCATCGCAGTAATAACCGCCCGCTTCTATACGATGATTGCTCGGATCTGACGCATACTTGTCGTAGAACGAATACACGAAGGATTTGCCCGCCAACACTTCGCCGGCACGCATCGGAAGACGTCCGCTGGCCAATTTATAGCCGGATTCTTCCAATTGCGTGGCGTCGACTCCCACCACGTTGACATATTGCGACACGTACCGGGAGCCAGCTCCTTGCGTGGCATCCACACTGTATGACATCGTTTTCTGAGGAAGCACTCCGGCCACACCGGCAATGCTGCGGAAATTCTGCACGGCGTCATCGTCGAGTTTCGCCTGTTCGCCGTCGGCACCGCTCACGCTGGATGACGTTGCCGTGGAATGCGAGCCTCCGCCGTCCGCATATACGGTGATGTCGTTCAGGTTGCCCATGTTTTTGAGCATCTGCCCGTTCTGTTCGTTGATGCCTTGGCCAATGGAAATCATGAGCACGATCGAACAGCAGCCGACGATCACGCCAAGTACCGTAAGAATCGTACGCGATTTGCGACGCAGCAGATTCTGCGTGCATGAACGTGCAATATCCGAAAATCGCATGCTCACTCCTTGGCGGAGGGCACGGAATCAATCACCTGGGTCGGCGCGTCAATGGCACCAGCCGTATTAGCCGCACCATCATCAGCACCTGCATGCGAATCGGAGGGATCCCAATCCCAATCGTCATCCTCGGCAGCCTTCTTCGCCTTCTTGCGGCGACGCACAACCACCACAACCACAATGGCGATCACGGCAACGACAGCCACGGCAACGACAATCCACACCCAAGTCGGAATGCCTTGATTTTCCTGCGGGTCAACATCCATACCGGGATCGGCGGGAGCCGGAGCCTCAGACACCGTAATCTTCACCGGCGATTCCTTGGTCTGCTGCTGGCCGTCGGCATCCTCGTACGTCACCTTCAGTTTGGCATCATATTCGCCGGCCGCATCCGCAGTGAAAGCGAATCCGATGGAACCAGAAGCGCCGGACGCCACATTGCCGATATACTGCGTGGCTTGCGTGGCGGTGATGCCGTCACCCTCGATGGACGCTTCGACATTGGATACATCCCCCTTGCCCTTGTTCACGTATTCCATGGAAATGGTGGATTCCTCGCCCGCATTGATGGCGTCTGGAAGCACGGGATCGCCCAGTTCGAAACGGTCGGGCTGCGAAACAGGTACGGAAATCTTGATATCCGAAGTGTTGGAATTGCGGGTGCCGCCATCGACATACTCGTATTTGAAGTTGATATCGATGCCCTGCGCGCCGTTCTTCGCACTCGACAGCACCTGCATGGGCACGGTCTGGGTCAGGGAATAGCCCGCCCACAGCGAATCGTAATAGAACGTGTTCGTACCGCCGGAAATGGCGAAATTCTCGCCGCCATCAACGGTCACGACCATATTGCCGACCGCGACCTTGCCCATATTCTGGAAGGTGAAGCCAAGATCGAAATTCGTGCCGACCGCCACGGAACCGTCGCCATAGGTGAAGTTGGTGATGATGATGTTCGGCACCGGACCGGCCGGCTGCACGGTGGAGCCGCCGTTGTTGTCGTCAGTGCCATCACCGTCTTCGGCGAGCGCCGTCGGCACAATGCAGGTCAGCGCGATGGCGATGGACGCCATCAATGCGATGAGCATGTTGATGAATTTTGCGGAATGGTTGCTGTTACTCATGGAATTTCCTTCTCTTCTCTGCCGTCACGCGTTGTTCATCAGACGGTCATCGATGATGCGTCCGTCAAGTAGCGTTACGATACGGTCGGCATATTGCGCCATATTGTCATCGTGGGTGACGAGCACGATGGTTTGGTCGAGGTCGCGAGCGAACGCGCAGATCATGTTCATCACGTCGGTTTTGGTTTTGGAGTCGAGGTTGCCGGTCGGTTCGTCGGCGAATACGACTTGCGGTCTGGCTGCGAACGCTCGCGCGATGCCGACACGCTGTTGCTGTCCGCCCGACATTTGCGTCGGGTAGTGGTTCATGCGTTTGCCGAGCCCTACTCGTTTCAGCATTTTCTTGGCGATTGCCTCACGCTTGTTTTTCGGCATGCTTGGAACATCAGCGGCATTGCCACGTTTTCCACGGCAGTCAGATTGGGAAGCAGGTTGTATGACTGGAATACGAAACCAAGATGTTTTTGCCGAAATTCCGCCAATTGTCGTTCATTCAACCGAGAAATGGGCACTCCCCCGATGCGCACGCCGCCTTTGGTCGGTTTTTCCATACCTGCTAGCTGGTTCAGCAGAGTGGATTTGCCAGAACCGGATTCGCCGTAGATACAGCAGATCTGCCCTTGCGGAATGGTGAGATTGATGCGTTCCAGCGCCACGACGGTTTCATCGAGCACCGGATATTCCTTACGCAGATTCTTGACTTCGATGATGGGTCTGCGCGCCCCCTCCATCGACTCTTGCCCTTCATGATCTGTCATAGTCTTCATTGCCCTCCCCCACACGGCGTCAATACGTCTGTCCCACAACCGAGTTTATACCGTTTTCCAGTTCCCTGCATCCCTTAGGGGAACACCCCGAGAAGCACAGACCCCGTCTCACATCCTCCTAAAGCAACCCTAACTAGGGTGGTTTTCTCGTTTCGTGCCAAAAACACTTCGTTTCGTGCCAGACGGCAAAATCCCCGAATCTCGCAAAAATAGAATGAAAACAACGAGGCAGACATTCGGATGACGTTGTCGGAAGCGTCATCCGCATATCACACAAGGGGAACCATCATGCGTCGTCGTTTTACTCAAACCGAGGTGTATTACCTGAACACCCTGCCCGCGGTAGAGCGAGCTTCCATGGACCGCATCACGTACTCGAAGGAATTTCAGGTGCGTTGCATGGCGCAATATCTGCGCGGCAACGGTCCTACCAGTATTTTCGCCAGCGCAGGTCTTGATCCGAAAATCATGGGAGGCAAGCGCATCGAACGCGCGATCGCCCGTTGGAAAGCCGATCCGAAAATCATGCTTGAAGCACAGACGTTGGCAAACAAATCCGATTCCGGGCAGCGCGATCTGCTGGTGATCACCCAAGCCATGACCATCAAATGGCTGGAAAAGAAAGTCATGGACCTGCAGAAACAGCTTCACCTGCTTGAATCACATGCGATGAACTGCTCACTGCCGAATTCAAACTCCAAGGAAGGTCTTGTCAGCATGGCGTGACATACGCCGAAACGTATGACATGCGTGCGCAAAACACGGTCATTGCCGACAGGCCAATCACATAGACGTGCGTTGCGGTACGGCAACGCGCCAAACAATAATCCCTCCTTTCACCGCCGCGCTCTCCGTCACATATAAGCGGCCGTCTCGAAAGGAGGGATTCTTCATGCCTCTGGAACGTCAGCGAAACATCCTCGCCCCGTATCGACACTCTGCATTTCGTGTATAAAACGCGCTGTCCTTACTCTGCATTTCGTGTAAATGCCTTAATTTTCAAGGAGTACACCATGCTCTTCAGGCGCAAGGCATATCAAACACTCATGGCTTGGAAAAGCCAGTCGAATGGCAAGCGCGCCATGCTTATTGAGGGAGCACGACGTGTTGGAAAAAGCACTTTGGCGCAAGAATTCGCACAACACGAATACGAAGGTCATCTTGTCATCGATGCAGAGCATCGGCACGGCTATTTTGCGACTATTTCGCAGCTTCGTCCGCGGACATCATGGCCTGGGTGATCTGGTCGCGCATCTCGTTGAAACCGCCAGGCGTCGAAGCCGGCAACACCACCGTCTTCGCATTCTGCGACGAGGCGAGATTACGCATGGTGTCGAGATACTGGTTGAACAACACCACATTGTTCACGTCGTTCACGTTCATGCCGACTGCCTGCAGACTCTTGATCTGGTCGACGATACCATTGGCGATCTCACGACGATAGTTGGCCTGGCCTTCACCCTGAAGACGGGTCTTCTCAGCCTCGGCTGCCGCCTGGGTCTCGATCTGAATACGCTGGGCTTCGGCGCGCTGACGGGTGGCCTCCTTCTCGCGCTGGGCAGCGTTGATGGAATCCATGGCGTTCTTGACCTGCGGACTCGGATCGATGGCAGTGATCAGCGTCTTGACCACAGTGAAACCGAAGCGGGACATTTCGTTGCCGACGGTCTTCTGTACGTCAAAGGCCACATCGTCCTTACGGGAGAAGGCATCGTCCAAAGACAATGCAGGAATGGCGGAACGCAGCGCATCCTCCATGTAGGAACGCAGCTGACCAGCCGGATCACGCAGCTCATAGTATGCGGTGGCCACATTGCTCGGGTCAACACGGAACTGAGTGGACGCCACCACCGTGACGAACACATTGTCAAGCGTCTTGGTCTCCAACTGCACATTAAGCTGATTGACGCGCATGTTGGTTTTCATGGCGATACGGTCCACGAACGGGATTCGAATATGAATGCCGGCGAACTGCACCTTGTTGAATTTGCCGAAACGCTCAATAATATAGGCCTGCTGCTGCGGCACGATAAACAACGTGGACAGGAACAGGAACGCGACGATAAGTGCAATGACAAGGAGCGTAATAAGGAACGGCATGACATTACTCCCTTCTTTGGTTTTCTCTCGAAAGCCTGTTGATTGACGGCTTTCCGTAGGTTCTGCAACCATTGCCGAACCCAAGCAAAAACTTACCAAAGAATGCAATCACGTGCAGACAATGTCCGCGAGTTGGGCAAAGTCCATTCGGAAGCCGGACATCGACCGTCCGGAAGCCGACCCACATACGTCTACGAGCCGAACAGGAGACAATTCTCCTTGTCCGACTCGTGAGATGGCATACGCAATGTTGAATCAGATCAGGCCGAGTTCCTTGCATTTGGCTTGCAACTGCGTGGCCGAAGGCTCCACCAGCCATGAGCCATCGGCGAACCGAATCACGGGAATGTGCTGTTGTCCGCTGATCGCAATGGCCTTCTCTGCAGCACCATCCTCATGCTCGATATCATGAAGGCTGTAGGCGACCCCGAAACGGTCTAATGCTGCCTTGGCTCGATGGCAGTCGCCGCACCAGTCGGCTCCATAGAAATCAATTGCCGCATTGTCAATCATAAAATCACTCCTTACGAGGCATTAATCTCATCAAATTTAGGCGATGCTTCAAGCAACATCTTCGTATACGCATCTTTAGGGTGTCGTAACACGGAACCGACAGCTCCATATTCGACAAGATGGCCGTCTTTCATTACCGTCACCTCATCCGCAACTTCCTGAACAATGTCCAAATCTCATACTCATGCCCCGACAATCCCGGATAATGCACGGATTTTACCAGCGGATGCAGCAACAGATAGCTGGAGATCGCACGCGCGTTCTCCTGCTGGCGGTCCATGCGCAGGGCGAGCGTCTGAATACCACGACGCACCGAATCGCATTCGTTCGGCGCAAGCACGCCACCCAAACGATTCTGCGCGAAGTAGACACGTTTGCCCAACCCGTCGTCCTTGACCACCACAAGACCGGCGTTGACTTCGGAATGGCCGGCCAGATACTTGGTAGCGGAATGGATGACGATGTCGGCACCTTGGTCGAGCGGCAGCTGCAGATACGGGGTAACGAATGTGTTGTCGACAATGGAAATCGCACCATAGCGATGAGCGATTTCAGCAATCTTCGTCACATTGTTGACCTGCAGCAACGGATTGGTAAGAACTTCGAAATACACGGCCTTCGCCGGACAACCATGCGCGGGTCCCTTGGCGGAGTGCCCGGAAACAGCGGCATCAAGCGCTTCGTAGTCGGCGGGTTCACGGCTCCGGTGTTGTTATCGTTGACCGGCAGTCCGTGGACAAACTGAGTGTTGAATCTGGTCATGGTGCGCACCCCCTCGGGTTGTGGCTCATTGCCGCATGCCATTCACGCGGTCACTGGTACCCACTAAACCGCATCCTGCGTTTCAACGCGCGCCGCGCCTTATCAACGTTTGTTATAGAACGCGCGAATCGCCATAACGTTTTCTTGTAAGCGGCTATCAAACGGCGGAGATGCAAGGCATCGCACCGCAATCGCTCATCCATGCAAAAAGGCTACGTAGGAAAAATTACGCTAGCACAGCAGCCACCCGGCGCACAGCCTCACGCAACTGGTCCTCGGATTTAAGCAGGCTGAATCGTACGTAATCCTTGCCCACTTTGCCAAAACACGTGCCCGGCAGCGCGGCGACGGCCGCACGTTCCAACAGCATGTCGGCAAACTGTTCACCCGTCTGATCTTCAGGAGCGTGCACCCAAGCGTAGATGCCACCGTCTGAATCGAAAACATCAAGTCCGACTTCACGCAATCCACCTGCCACGATTTCGCGACGAGACGCATACCGTTCCGCAAGTTCGGCCACACAGCTCTGATCCGACAGCAGTGCCACAGTGCCCGCGTCTTGAATGCTGGACGTAACCATGGAACCCATTTGATAGTGGTACTGCTTCACATGAGACACAATGTCGTCGTTGCCCGCGATGAAACCGGCACGCCAGCCGGCCATCGCATACATTTTCGACAGCGAGCATACTTCCACCGCAACATCGAAGGCACCCGGCAGCGACAGTATGCTGATTTGCTGCGCATCGACTCCCAATCCCGCATAAGCGAAATCCTGCACGATCGCGAAATGATATTCATGAGCCAAATCGATGGCACGTTGCAGAAACCCACGCGGAGCCTGCGCACCCGTCGGATTGTTCGGATAGTTGAGCACCAGCACTTTCACACGATTCCACACTTGCGCAGGCACCGCATCCAAATCAGGCAGGAAGCCGCGCTCTGGCAGCGACGGCAGCAGCACCTCCTCGGCACGGCTCATCACCGTCATGCAATGATACGAGGGGTAATACGGATCCGCATATGCCACAGCATCGCCCGGCGAAACAAGCACGGCGAACAGCGCCGCCAGACCATCAACCGCGCCCTCCACGGCAAAAAGCTGGGTTTTCCAATCAACCTCAACACCATACGTGTTGCGATACCACTGTTCGGCAGCCTGCAGAAAACTCGGTTTGCCGTCGAACGGCGAATACCGGGCATTGGCCGGATCGTCAACCGCCTTTTTGGCCACTTCTCGAATGAAGTCAGCGGGGAACGCATCCGGATTGCCTTTGGCCAGGTCGATCACGTCGGCCCCGTCCGCAACCGCGGCAGCCACTTTGCGATCCATATCGGCGAACACATTCGGCGGAATCGACTGCGCCACCGTAGTGAACGCAACAGGAGAAACATACGAAGTCATTCATCAACCCTCCCTATCATCGTGCGACTGTATATGCGCACATTCACGCATATACGCAACCATCAGTGCGTCACCTTGCGTGCGAACCAATCGCCGATCCATTGAATGATCTGCACAATGACGATCAGAATAATAACAATCACGACGAGCACGCCGGTTTCGTAACGGTTATAGCCGTATTGAATGGCCATATCGCCGATGCCGCCAGCGCCGATCGTTCCGACCATTGCGGAATAGCCAATCAGTGAAATAATGGTGAGCACCACACCACGAATGAACGACGGCAAGGCCTGAGGGAATACCGCATCCACAATGATTTGGCGTGTGGTGGCACCAGTGGAGATGGCAGCTTCAAGCAAGCCCGGATCAACTTCGGAAAACGCGCTTTCCGCGATTCGCGCAAAGAACGGCACCGCGGCGATCGACAGGGAAATTGCGCCACCTGTCGGCGTGTAAGGATCACCCAGAATCAATTGCGCAACCGGAATGAGCACCACCATAAGAATCAGGAACGGCAGCGAACGAATCGCGTTGACGATGAAACCGACAATAACGTTCAACGCATGATTCGGCGTGAACAAACGATTTTCGGTCAAATACAGCAGCAACGCCACCAACGTGCCCAACACCACGCCGATAATCGCCGACACCACAACCATGTATGCCGTGTCGATCAACGCCTGACCGAGATTGTCTTGAAGGATTTCCAGAGTTTCTTCCATTGTTCTCACGCCTCCTGATTATCCGCAGCTTCGGCGGCCACAACCAGCTGCCCACGATCAAGTTCCCGATAGCTGAACACATGCGTTCTCAACGTATTCAACGCCTGCACCAGCGGCTCCCCCGCGCCAGAAACGAGCACAATCAGAATGCCGATGGCCTGCGATCCGAAATATTCCACATTCGCATGCAGCACGTCGATACTCACACCGTAATCCTGCGCAACCTGGCTGATGAGCGGCTCGAGTGCCGCATCCCCCTTGTATCGCAGTTCCACGATGGTGCCGGCCGGCAGCGACGGCACCAGCTGCGGCGGCACCGCAATGCCCAGATAGCGTTCCACCAACGCTTTGGTGGTCGGATGCTTCGGCGTGCTGAACACGTCGAAGGTGTTGCCTTGCTCCGCTACCACACCGTTTTCCATAACGGCCACTCGGTCGAAAATCTGCTTCGCCACGTCAAGCTGATGCGTGATGAACACGATGGTAATGCCCAGTTCGCGGTTGATGCGTTGCAGAAGCGCCAGAATGCCTTCCGTGGTTTCCAGGTCAAGTGCGCTGGTAGCTTCATCGCACAGCAGGATTTCCGGCTTGTTGGCGAGCGCACGTGCGATGGATACACGCTGTTTTTGCCCGCCCGACAGGCTTGACGGGTAGCTGTCGATTTTGTTTTCCAAACCGACCAGTGCCAGCAGTTCGCGGATGCGTGCCGACCATTGCGCTTTCGGATATCCGCCGGCTTTCAGCGCGAATTCGATGTTCTTGCCGACCGTGACATTGGTGATCAGGTTGAATCCTTGGAAAATAAAGCCGATTTTCTTGCGCAGGTCGCGCAGCTGACCGCCTTTGAGTGCGGTGATGTCGCTGCCGTCGATCACCACATGACCGCCCGTCGGTCGTTCCAGCAGGTTGATGGTGCGCACCAACGTGGATTTGCCTGCTCCGGAGAAGCCCACGATGCCGAAGATTTCGCCTTTTTCCACGCTGATGTTCACATGTTTGACCGCTTCGACGGTTCGTCCGCCTTCATGAAAGGTCACGGACACGTCGTTGAGTTCAATAACGCTCATGGTTCGTTCCTCATTCCGTTCAAGTACGTGTTTACGTTCGTTCGATACGTTTCGTTCGATACGTTTCGTTTGATGAATCTCGTTTGCATAAAGCCCGTATGAGTTTCCCAATTCATACGGGTCTTTGCATATTACCTATCGCCGCGCTGCAGCGGTCACCAAGTGGTCGGCTTGCCGAAATCCTTGAACTCGCTCTTGGCGATGGCGTCCTTGAATTTCTGACTGACGAGCAGTTTCTTGACGGCCTTGCCGAAGTCGGAATCGACGTCCTGGGTACGGACCACGAACACTTCGATCACGCCACCATCCTGCTTTTCCATGGCGAGCGCGTCGGCAGGCTTCAGATCAGCAGCCCAAGAATAGTTGCCCGGCACCAGAGCCACATCAACGGTGTCCAAGGAACGGGCCAGCTGTGCAGCATCGATCGTTTTGATTTTGAGGTTCTTCGGATTGGATGCGATATCGTTGACCGTAGCCTTGGTGGCATCAACTTCGCCCTTGAGCGTCACCAGACCCTGCTGCTGGAGCACGCCGAGAGAACGTGCCAGGTTAGAGCCATCGTTCGCGATTGCGACCGTAGCTCCGTCTTCGATGTCATCGATGGACTTGTACTTGTTGGAATAGATGCCCAAGCCAAGGGTTGGGGTCTGTCCAAGGGAGGTCAGGTCGAGATTGTTGTCGGCGGTGAACTTCTTCAGATAATTGCCATGCTGGAAAAGATTCGCCTGAATGGAACCAGATGCAAGTGCCTTATTGGGCTGCACATAATCGTTGAACAGCTTGGTTTTCAGTTTGAAACCGTCATCTTTCAGCAGTGGCGCGATGACCTTGTCGACCATGTCGCCGTATGGTCCTGCGCACACGCCGACGGTGATTGTGGTGGTTTTGCCCTTCGTGGTGTTCAGGCTTTCCTTGGATGCGGATGCGCTGTTGCCGGAACCGCATGCCGCAACGGAAATAAGTGTTGCAGCGGCAAGTACTGCTGCAACGATTCGTTTGATGCCGTTCGGCTTCTTGAAAATAGCGATGGTCATGGTTGTTTTCCCTCTCCTACTTGTTTTGAAAAAATACGATTATTCCGTTACCGGCTTACTGGCTTCGACGTCGGCTTTGGCCTGTGCGACGATGTCTGGATTGTGGATGGCGAAGGCTTGTTCGGCGAGATGCACTTCGCGGGTTAGGAATTCGTGCAGCTTGCATTCGTAGCCATGCTCGCGTCCGACTTTGGCGATATAGCCGTTGATGTAGTCGACTTCCGTTGGACGTCCCTTGGTCAGGTCTTGATACATGGACGGATAGTGCAGCGGATGCGCCACGCCCGCGGTGTGCAGAATGGTTTCGACTTCCGTTTCGCGCGTGCCCAACAGTTGGTATCCGGCTGCTTCGGCCGCACTGTAGGCTTCGTCGACCAGCTGTTCGGTGAGCCAGCGTGCGTCGGGATGCGCATGGAATTCGCCGAAACGAATCTGGTACATGGTACACAGCGTGTTCAGTACCGAGTTGAATACGATTTTCGCCATGCACATGCCGATGAAGTTGTCCACGATGGTCGGGTTGAGCGTGGCCGTTGCGAAATCCTCGTACAGCGCCTGCTCGTGTTTGCGCACCTCGTCAGTCACATCATCCGCGTAGGCACACAGGTTCATGGCCTTGGCATGTACTCCGCCGGTGAAGTTGAAATCGCCGGGGCCGTACACGTAGGCACCGATCAGTGCGGTACCGCCGTAAATGCGGTCTGTGGAGAAGTATTCGTTGAGCTTTTCGAAGTGTCCATAGCCGTTCATGGCGGAGAACACGATCTGCTTCTCATTGAACAGATGGGCGCAGCGCTTGAGCACGCCGTCAAGCTGCATCTGCTTGAGGAACACGATCCACACGTCCGGCTGGCCGGCGTATTCCTCCGGATAGTACACGTTGATCGGCACGAGATGGCGGTCTTCACCGTCTTGCGACACGTAGGCACCGCCCTGCTCGCGGATCTTCTCGACGTTCGGCTTCCATGTATCAATGAAATCGACATCCTTGTGTGCGAATTCCTGCAGCAGCACACCGTACTGGATGCCCATTCCGCCTGCACCGATCACTGCGTACTTCATACGCCGCCCCTCTCTCATGTGTGTTTTCGTATGGCTTCTTTCAAGTGATAACCACAAGATATCGGTAAAAATCCTTTCCTATGCCGGCGTGGCTATATGCGATTTTTATGGAAGGCACAAATCGTAATAATTCTTTTTTATGAACGATTATCACGATATGAAAAAGCCTTCCGCGGCACATGCCGCGGAAGGCTTGGAAACAGAATTGACGGACGGCAGGTTGCCGTCAGGTCAGGCGATTGTCAGAGCTTGCCGCCCTCGACCACAATGTCATCCGGATCGACGTCGGAACCGTACACCGGCTTCAGGGTCTCCTCGTAATCCTTGTGGAAGAAGTTCTCCTTACCCAGCTTCACGATTTCGTCGTTCAGCCAGTTGAGCAGCTCCTTGTTGCCCTTCTGCACAGCCGGAGCGATGGTGTCCTCATCGCCGAGTTTGGTGATGCCGACCTTGAATCCCTTGTTGGACTTGGCCCAAGCCAGTACCTCGGTATTGTCGGTGGAGAAAGCGTCGCCACGACCATCGAGCAGCGCATTGTAGGCATCGGCGTACTGGTCGTACTTCTGCAGCTTGACGTCGGGTTCGTTCTTCTCGAAGTAGCTTTCGGCGGTGGTGCCCTTGGCGATGATCAGCGTCTTGCCCTTAAGCTGGCTCACGTCAGTGATTTCGGCATTTTCCGGGGAAACCACGCCGAGCGCCACCTTCATGTACGGCTTGGCGAAATCGACTTTTTCCTTACGCTCGTCGGTGACGGTGAAGTTGGCCAGCGTGATGTCCACCTTGTTGGAGGTGAGCACGTCCACGCGGGCGGCTGGATCGACGGAAGTGTACTTGACCTTCACTCCCAGATCCTTACCGAGACGCTCGGCGAAGTACACGTCGTAGCCGGCGTTTTTGCCTTCCTTGTCGATGTAGCCGAACGGGGCCTTGTCGGAGAAGACGGCAACCTTGAGCTCGCCGGACTTCTTGATCTCGTCCAGAGTGCGGGCGGTGGCGCTACTGCTGGAGCTGGAATCGCCACCAGTGGAGCTCTCATCGCTCGGAGTGGCCGCGGACGGACCGCAAGCAGCCACGGAGGCTGCCATGATCAACGCGGCCGATGCGGCCACGATGCTCTTGAATGTTTTGTTGATGATTGATGCGGTCATGGTTTCTCCTCTCTTGCAAAGATGACTGCTATCAAAATCTTGGGTTTCGCCGATTCGCGCTATTTCGCGCTACTGTTCGGACCGTTCGGATTGCTCGGCGGACTTGCGATGCCGGTCGAATTCAAACGTATGCAGGAACTGCTTGGCACGTTCGGTGGTCGGATTGGTGAAGAATCGTTCGGCATCGTCGGACCGTTCCACAATGCCGCCATCTTCAAGCAGGATCACCTGGTCGGCGATGGCTCGCGCGAATTGCATTTCGTGCGTCACGATGAGCATGGTCTGGCCGGAATCGGCGAGTTCGAGCATCACGTCGAGCACTTCGCGCACCATTTCCGGATCGAGCGCGGCGGTGACTTCGTCGAACAGCAGCACTTCCGGATGCAGGATCAGCGCACGGCAGATGGCCACGCGTTGACGCTGGCCGCCGGAAAGCTCGTGCGGCCAGGAATCCTTGCGGTCGGCAAGGCCGACACGTTCCAGAAGCCTGATCGCCTCCTGCTCGACTGCGGCCTTATCTCGCTTCTGCACCAAGGTCGGCGCCAGTGTGATGTTGCCAAGCACGGTTTTGTTGGGAAACAGGTCGTAGCTTTGGAACACCATGCCAACGCGGGTGCGTAGTTCGCTGCTGCGCTTGCTGCGTCCAGCGGACTCAGTGCCCGGCTTGCCCGTTTCGATCACTTCGCCGTTGAGCGAAATGGTGCCGCCCTGAATCGGCTCAAGGCCTGCGATGGTGCGCAACAACGTCGATTTGCCGGAACCGGAAGGCCCAACAATCACAAACACCTTGCCATGCGGCACGTCGAACGAAATATCGTTCAGCACCGGCCTGTCGGCATTGGCGTACTGCTTGACCAAATGCGCAATCCCAAGACTTGCTTGGCCTGCCTGGTCCTGCTTGCCCGCTGCGTCAGTCATGCGACCACCTCTTTTCCAGTCGGCGGGCCACGATGGACAGCGGCCAGCACACGATGAAGTACATGAAGAAAATCACCCCGTAGATCCACAGGGTTCCGGTCGGGTATTGGAAACGGTTCGCGTCGATGATCTGTTGACCCACTTTGATGACCTCGACCACGCCGAGAAGCACGGCCAACGACGTCGTTTTCACGATTCGTGTCGCCAGATTCACCGAAGCCGGCAGAAGCCTACGCAACGCTTGCGGCAGAATCACTGTGACGAACGTCTGCCAGCCACTCAACCCAAGCACATACGCGGACTCATACTGGGCTTTCGGAATCGACTCAAGCGCGCCACGCACCAAATCGCCCAATTCCGCGCCGCCCCACAGCACGAACACGAACACGCATGCGCCGGTCGCATCCAAATTCCAATTCCACGCACGGGCGAAACCGTAAAACGCGATGAACAGCAACGCCAATTGCGGCATGATGCGAATGAAATCCAAATAAATCCTGGTCAGCACGCGAATGACGGGATTTTTCATCGTCATCAGCCAGCCGACGACCAATTCCACAGGAATGGAAAGACCCACCGAAACGCCGGCGATCCACACCGTAACCCACAGGCCCTGCAGCAGACGCGGGAACACGCCCGGCTCGAGCAGAATCTCAGCGCCGCTCATAGTCGAACCTCCGTTCCAGCCAAGTGCCGAACAATGAAATCGGCAGCAGAATCACCAAGTACGCGACGACCAGCATCAGCAACGATTCGTACGTGCTGTAGTACATGCCGATCAGATCCTTGGCCATGTACATCACGTCGGCGAGCGCGATGGCCGACACGACGGATGATTCCTTGATCAGGAAGATCACGTTGGCCACAATGCCTGGGATGGACGTGCCGATGGCCTGCGGGATCACCACGCGGCTCAAGGTCTGCCATTGGCTCAGGCCCAGCACGTATGCGGATTCGCGCTGCACGTTCGGAATGGTTTCGAGGCCGCCACGCATCGCTTCGGCCATGTAGGAGCCGCCGAGAAAGCCGAGTCCCACGATCGCGCATTGTTCCGCGGACCAGACAACGCCAAGCTTCGGCAGACCGAAATACAGGAAATACAGTTGTACCAGCAACGGCGTGTTGCGGCTGAGTTCGATGTAGACGCGCACAATCTGCTTCAACACTGGGATGCGTGCGATTTCAATGCCCGCGCAGATGAGACCGACCACAATCGAAAGCACGATGCCGAATACGGAAATGAACAACGTCATCGCCGCACCGTTGACGAAGAACGGCGCGTAGTGCGTCACGAATGTCCAGTCGAACACACGCGCCTCCCCTCTTTCTCGCTAGGTTTTCGAATGTTCTGCGGATCGTTTGAAGCCTTCTCAGGCTGTTTCCAAGCTTTAGCCTTGAACGCGCCCCATCGTACCGCGCGATAATCACGGAACAGGCCACGTCGTTATCGGTTTTTCGTATAAGCGTTTATCAACCTTCAAGAAATGCTTCCCGGTAATCCTTGCCACAGTATTGCACGTCGGCGCTTTCCGCCGTCAGCTCATATCGAAATGTGAAGATTGGGTATGCCTTGCGAGAGAGTATGCACATGCTCATTCGACATGCAACGATGGAGGATTTGGACGCGATTGAGGCTGTGGAGGCTGCCTGCTTCCCGCCTGCGGAGGCCGCAACGAACGAGAGCCTGACCGCACGCGTCGCCACATATCCGGAACATTTCTGGCTTTTGATCAACACTGACGCCGATGACGACGCCTGCTTCCCCGCTTCCGTGGAAGATGGCACGTTGGTTGGTTTCGTCAATGGCATGACGACCAATGAGAAAGATTTGGCTGATGTCATGTATGAGGATGTTTCCATGCATGACGAGCAGGGTGATTGGCAGATGATTTTCGGCGTGGATGTGGCTCCTGTCTACCAGCATCGCGGTTGCGCCAGCTATCTGCTGCGTCGTGTGATCCTTGATTCGACGATTGCCGGACGCAAAGGCATTGTGCTGACTTGTAAGGAACGTCTTGTTGGCTTTTACTCCCGCTTGGGATTCATGGACGAAGGCATGTCGGCTTCCACACACGGCAATGTGGCATGGTATCAGATGCGCTTGCCGTTGACGCAATCCCCTTCTGAAGAATCGTTCGTCGAGTCCGATCCAGACGCAAAAACCATGGAAATTCCAATGGTTTCGATCGCTAATTGACGGCGAGTCACCCCTCGCAACACCATCGCGACACGCCGACGATTTGCATTCCGCCGAGAATCCACGTAAGTTAGCACTCGCTTCGGGCGGTTGGCGCAGAGGTAGCGCACTTCCCTGACACGGAAGGGGTCACAAGTTCGAATCTTGTATCGCCCACGCGAAGCGGGTAACGAAGCCGGGAAACCGGTGGAATTATCCCACGGGTGATTGGCGCAGCGGCTAGCGCACTTCCTTCACACGGAAGGGGTCATAGGTTCGATTCCTATATCACCCACTGAATTTCCGCTTCTCACGGCGGAAGTTCTTTGCGGACATAGCTTAGTTGGTAAAGCGCAACCTTGCCAAGGTTGAGACCGCGGGTTCGAGTCCCGTTGTCCGCTCCACCAAGCCCACCTCGTGTGGGGTTTTCTTTTTCTCACACATCTACTCCACTCGCGTTTTTTAAAATACTGCCGACACGCGGAACTTTGCACAGTCCGGCGTCGGCAGCCTATCTACATGTTTTACGCCTCTTCGCCGTGCCAGGCGTAGTCGAGGTGCATGAATTCGGGGACCTTGTACCATTTGACCGGATAGCCGGCGCCATGCGCGCAGAACACCGAATCCGGCGTGTTCTCCAGGTCGGATTCCGGATCGTAAGCCATGTTCTCGATCACCTCGTCGGCATTGTGGCACGGCTGGTAGCCGGCGAACACGCAGCTTAAATGGCCACGGCCGTGCGTGTACGCGTTCACGTCCATCGCATAGTCACGCATTTGCGCAACCGGCGCCTCACCTTCAAGCACCATGTATTCGCCGTCACCGTCAGGCGTGTCGAACGAGCCGCTCATACGCTGAATATCGGCCATCGCATGGCCGACCATATCTTGCGGAACCTCCAACCGGAAGCCATACCATGGCTCCAGCAAACGGCAATCGCCCTTCTTCTTCGCTTCCATCAACCCCTGACGAATCGCACGATACGTGGCTTGACGGAAATCGCCGCCTTCCGTGTGCTTCAGATGCGCACGGCCCGTCAGCAGCGTGATTCTCATATCGGTGATCGGCGAGCCGGTGAGCACGCCCAGATGCTCGCGTTCCTGGAAATGCTGCATGATGAGGCGCTGCCAGTTGCGGTCGAGCACGTCCTCGCTGCACACGGTGGCGTATGCCATGCCCGAGCCCTGCGGCAGCGGTTCGAGCAGCACATGCGTTTCGGCGTAGTGACGCAACGGCTCGAAATGGCCGATGCCTTCGACCGGCGCGGCGATCGTCTCCTTGTACAGGATGCTGCCCGGTCCGAACGTGACGTCCAGGCCGAAACGGTCGTGCATGATCTGCTGGATGATCTCCAGCTGCACCGCGCCCATCAACTGCAGGTGCACTTCCTCTAGGCGAGACTGCCAGACGACGTGCAGCAGCGGATCCTCGTCCTCCAGTTCGCGTAGGGCGACGAGACATTTGTGAATGTCGCACTCCCCCGGTTCCAGCGTGTACGTGAGCACCGGCTGGAGGACCGGACTGCCGGCGTCCCGCTCCATGCCGAGGCCTTCGCCGGGGAATGTCTGCGTCAGACCCGTGACGGCGCAGATGGTGCCTGCGGGGACCGTGTCGACGGTGGTGGATTTCGCGCCGGAATAGACGCGCACCTGGTCGGCTTTCTCATGCCATTGGCCGTCTTCGGCAACCACATCCGCGTCGCCGGCGTGCGCGGTGCCGCTTAGCATCATCTTGGCCTTCAGTTCGCCGCCGGTCACCTTGAGCCAGGTCAGACGGTTGCCTTGCGCGTCATGAGACACCTTATATATGCGTGCGCCGAATTCGCCATTGTATTGCGGCTCTTGCGCGAACCGTTCGAAACCTGCGACGAACTGTTCTATACCGTCCATTTTCAGCGCTGATCCGAAATAACAGGGGAACAGCTCACGGCGGGCGATCATGGCGCGAATGGTTTCGTCCGGCACGGTTTCGGTGTCGAGATACGCGTCCATGGCCGTTTCGTTTTGCATGGCGATCTCCTCCATGCGTTCGCCGTCAATCGGCTCGGTGAAGTCGACGCAGCCGTCCGAGAAGCGTTTCTTGAGTTGGGCGAGCAGTTGCGTTTTGTCGGCGCCGGGCGAGTCCATTTTGTTGACGAAGACGAATGTGGGCACCTGATAGCGATTGAGCAGTCGCCACAGCGTTTCGGTATGGCCTTGGATGCCGTCCGCGCCGGAGATGACGAGGATGGCGTAGTCGAGCACGGCGAGCGTACGTTCCGTTTCGGCGGAGAAGTCGACGTGTCCAGGAGTGTCGAGCAGGGTGATGGTGAGGTCGGGCGTGGCGATGACGGCCGGCTCGGTGAAGATGGTGATGCCGCGCTGCCGTTCCATGGCGTCCGTGTCGAGGAAGGCGTCGCCGTGGTCGACGCGGCCGAGTTTGCGTACTTGGCCGGTAGCGTACAGCAGCGCCTCCGACAACGTGGTCTTGCCCGCGTCCACATGCGCCAGAATGCCCGCGACGATTCGCTTCATGGTCTCCCCTATCTTCGCAAGCCAATGGCTTGCCGTTCAATGGACAGGAAAGCCCCCGCACCGCATGAAACGACGCGAGGGCTTGATGGTGACCCCGGCCGGGCTCGAACCGGCGACCTTGAGATTAGAAGTCACATGCTCTATCCAGCTGAGCTACAGGGCCAAACTAAACACAGTATAGTCAGTTCGCACACGGTTGCCAACTCGACACGGCAATCACATCGCCTTGAGCACAATGCCGACGATGGCTACGAGCACGCCGACGTATTGGATGCCGGCCACGGGCTTGCGTGGCACGCCAAGCAGGCCGAAACGGTCGACCAGCAATCCTCCGCCGACCTGACCGAGCAATACCAGCATCACCGTCATGCCGGTGCCGATATGCGCGGACAGGTACGCGTTGCACATCACCAGCATCGCACCCAGCAATCCGCCTACCCACATCCACCACGGATTGCCTTTCTTCAGCGCGTCGCCGAGGCTGTAGGTGCGGTCGACGAATGCGACGACGATCGCAAGCGAGATCAGACCGACCACGAACGAGGCGAGCGATGCCTTCACCGGCGATCCCAACGCGACGCCCAGCTTGCCCAACAACGCCGTCTGCACGGCCGAACACATGCCGAACGCGATGCCTGCGCAACTCCACAGCACGGTCGCGGAACCTGGCACATGTACGGCTTTTCCGTCAGTTTCGGATTTTTCGGAATCGCCGGAATTTTCCGAACCGCCAGCCGGGCGATCGATGGCAGGCCTCAATCGCAGATTCGGTCCGGCGACGGCAAGCAGGAAGCCGACCAGCGTGATCGCCGCGCCTGCGATACGCAGCGGGGAAATCGGCTGCGCGGTAGTGCCGAACCAGCCGAAAGCGTCGATCAGCAGGCCCATGACGATCTGCCCGGTGACTGGCATGATCACGGTTTTGAGACTGCCCAGTTTCGGCAGCAGCAGCACATTGCCGGTCAGGAAAGTGACACCGAACACGCCCGCGAACCACATCCACCATGGGCCGTTCGCCGCGGTGGCGGGAATCAGCGGATACGGGCCAAGCAGCAGCGTCAAAGTCAGCATCGCAATGAGGCCGACGCTGAACGACACCAGCGAGGCGCGCAACGGCGAGCCGATGGAACGGCCGAGCCGCGTGTTCACCGCGGTCTGCACCGGCGTGATCAGTCCGGAGAAAATTCCCAGCAATCCTTGCAGCATGTTCAGCCTTCCTACGTTTCTCGGCACACGCTTCCCGGCACAGATTATCACAGCACCAGACCATCAGCCGACGTAACAATAAACCCTTGAAATCCAATGATTCCAAGGGTTTTCATGCAATCCCAGCAAAAGGTGCGAACCGGCGACCTTGAGATTAGCGGTCAGGGAAACCGGTCGACGGCCAAACGCTACTCGATAATCCAGCTCAGGCCGACGAGCACGATGACGAACAGCACGTTCACCGCGGTGTAGACGGCCAGATAACAGCCTTTCTTGTCCGGGTAGGCGCGCGTCACGTTCTTGTAGCCGATCAGCGACGCCATGGACGCGATCAGCGTGCCCAAGCCGCCCAGGTTGGTGCCGATGATCAGTTCACGCCACTGGTCGCAGAAGCCGGACAGCAGCAGCGTGGTCGGCACGTTGGAAATGAACTGGCTGGACACCACGGACACTTCCAGCGGATGCGCCCCCACCAAGGAGGCGGCCAGCTCGTAGAATTCCGGCACGCGTTTCATATTGCCGATGAAAATGAAGAACATGCAGAACGTGAGCGGCAATCCCCAGTCGATATTGCGGAACACGCGGCGATCGCAGAACAGGAACGCCACCACCACGATCACGCACATGGCCCATAGCGGAATGAAATCGCTCACAGCCAGCAAACACACGATGAACAGCGCGCAATATACGATCGTGCGCCAACCACCGTAACCTGCGCCGTAGCCGGTCACACGAATCTCATCCGGCTGCGGCTGATCGGAATTCGGAGCGAGCACATTCTGTTCGATGCCGCTGCCGTCGATAGAGGAAAATTCGGAAACAGGTTTCTTACCGAACACCACACAGGCGATGACCACCAGCAATACCGCCGCAGCAACGGAATACGGTGCCATAATGCCGATCATTTCAGCGGACGGCATGCCCGTCAACGCTTTCAAATACAGGTTGTGCGCATTGCCGATCGGCGTCAACATACTGCCCACGTTCGCGCCGACGGTCATCAACGTGCCGACCAGCACCGCATGCTCCTCCATGTGAGCCATGGTGAGCACCGCGATCGCGAATGGAATGAACGTGACCAGCGCCACATCATTGGTAATCAGCATGCCGGAAAAATAGGTGAGCGAAATCAGCGTGATCACCAATCCGCGAGCGGTGCTCACATGATGCAGCAACCGCGAACCGATGATGCGGAACACACCGATGCGCTGGAAACCGCACACCACCAGCATCAGGCAGATCAGCTGCGAAATGGTGCTGGCATGAATATATCCGGCATACTCCTTGTCAGGAGGCACGATAAAGCATGAAATAAGAGCAAGTATGGAAGCAACTACGAGAATGGTCTCGTTTTTCAGGATTTTGACGACCAATCGTCGCATTCATTCCTCCGTGAATCCAGTTTGCAAACCGTTTGCAGACCCGGGCGATTTACTCAAGAAACGCCGTATTCACTTTACCCGAAAAATCGCGTACCACATACCCTTGGCATACTATTTTTCCGACCATTCCAACGTTTTTCAGCCCATGCGCCTTACTGTTCCCTGACTTTGCAAACCGGCAAAACTGTTTTGCAATTGCAAAACACGCCGAAGGATACCGTGCACCAGCCAAGAATTCGTTAAGTATTCTTCCTGCGTTCACCACACGTTCGCCGGCTGTTCATACCGCACTCAGGCATGTGGCAAATTCAGGTGAACGACAAAGACGTTCGGGGGTTGACGCTCCGGCACACCAAATATTCAGGCGACGTTATTGCCGAACACCCTCGTCTGCAGATCCTTGCGCAACGTTTCCAGCTTGGTAATCTGGCCAAGCAGCTCGATTTTCTCGGCACCGTCCGGCAGTTGCGCCATGCGACGCTGGTCCGCGCCGATTTTGCGCATGATGCCCGTGTCAAGCAGTCGAATGATGAGTTCAGACGCGTATCTGCGTTCGTCGTCGGTCGGCTTGCGCAATTGCACGTTGCCTTCCTGCGATTGTTGCGACGCACGTTCCGCGTCAGTATCGCTCGGAGGAAGCGGCAATGGCATGACGGCAAGCTCGTTGATGACGGATTCCAACATCGGACCACCCGCTTTGGTGAGATTGTGCATCCACAATCCTTGCGGGGTATCAGCAGACGGCAGTCCCCCGGCCGCCGCGACCGCTTGGAATAACGTGCGGAATACGGGGGTCATGAAGCTCGACAGCGTAAGACTGGCGAACAGTGTCGGATCAACGGCAAGCGGCACTTGAATCAGGGTTGCCATGAACTGCTGTTCGCAAATGAACACGGCATCATCAATGCGATAGTAGGATTGCTCCGCCGCATCACGATGTTCCAACGCCTTCCGCGCGGAAGGATTCGCATACGGATTCGTGCCTTGTTCCATACGCGGTTCCACCGCAGCTCCGGCATTGCCTGCAAAACGACGTTTCGGAGCGTACGCATCTTCGTCCCGCACCTGCAGTTTGCGTCGTGCGTCACGCACTTCACGCTGCATGATATCCAAGTCGACGCCGATCTGGCGCACCGCCTTGCGTGAATACAAATCCAACAGGGAACGGTCACGAATCTGTGCGATCAACGGCGCCACCGCCTTGACTGCGCCCATCTGCCCAGTGGTATAAGTGGTGTCGAAACGCCCGATCGCGGTTTTGATCACGAAATCATACAGTGGTTCGGCATGATCGATCAACGCGCGAACCGCCTCATTACCTCGCTTGATACGCAAATCGCACGGGTCGAGATTGTCGTCGGCCACAGCAACGAACGCCTGCGTCGAAAAAGCGGAATCCAAGCCGAACGCATGAATCGCAGCCTTCTGACCGGCCGCATCGCCATCGAAGGTGAACACGATACGCGAACTCAACGCCTGTCCTTCAACCTTCAACGGACCAACCAGCTGTACCGCACCCAACGAATCGTCGGCGATCAGACGACGCACGATCTTGGCATGCTCGGCACCGAACGCGGTGCCGCATGTCGCGATCGCGGTATCAATGCCGGCCAAATGCATGGCCATCACATCCGTATACCCTTCGACGATCACCGCCTGACGTTTCTTCACAATCGCCGACTTCGCCATATCAATGCCATACAGCACCTGGTTTTTCCGATACAACTGCGTGTCGGGAGTATTAATGTATTTCGCGCTAATCGAATCATCCTCATACAACTTGCGAGCGCCGAAACCAAGCGTGCGTCCGGTTGAATCGCGAATCGGCCATGTTACGCGGCCACGGAAATAGTCATACACCCCATGCTGGCCTTGACGGGCCAAACCTGCGTCCAACATTTCCTGCTGTGTGAAGCCCTTACCTGCCAAGTACCGCACCAGATTATCCCAGCCTTGCGGAGCATATCCGCAACCGAATCGTTGGCAATCGGCCTGGCTGAAATTACGGCCATCAAGCAGTTTGCGCGCGGCGAGCGCGTCTTTGGTCATCAGCTGCGAGACGAAAAACTCCTGCGCGGCCTCGTTGGCTTCCAACAGGCGGGCACGTTTCGAACCGGTATGCTCCTTCTTGGCGTTCGACTGGTCATAACGCAATTCGATATGGTATCGGTCGGCCAAAAGCTCGACGGCATCACGAAAGTCGACGTTCTCCTGATGCTCCACATAACCGAACACGTCTCCGCCAAGACCGCAGCCGAAGCAATGCCACACACCGAGCGCCGGACGCACGGAAAAGCTTGGCGTTTTCTCGTCATGAAACGGGCACAGCCCCACGTATGTGCCAGTTCCTGAAGGTTTGAGCGTAACCGTTGCAGACACAATGTCGTACAAATCGGCGGTGGCGCGAACTTTTTCGATATCTTCCTTCAGAATCATTCCTGGCATAGCTCACCACCTTAACAGCAAGCGCGGCACGTTGACCAACCGCCGAACGTACCGCGCCCACCATATTGACTTTCACGGCGTGCCTCCCATCGCACGCCTGATTCTTTATAGGAGGGTTGCGGGATCGAGTTTGGCGAGATCTTCGACCGACAGCACGTCAGAGGCATGCTCGTACAGGCGCGGGATACGGTTGCACAGGCAGGTGAAGATCTCATAGCTGATGGTTCCTGCGGCACGGCCCCAATCGTCGGCGGTCGGCTCGGCATAATCCTCTCCGCGACCCGGTCCGAACAGCTGCACGGTGTCGCCCTCATGCACGCCAAGCTTTTCCGCGGAACCGTGCAGGTCAAGCATAAACTGATCCATGCACACGCGACCGGACACACGGTAGAGGCGCGGACCCTCCGTGGTCATCACACGCACCGGGCCTCCTGGCTTGACCACATGCTTCGCGCCTTCCATATCAAAACCGGAAGCGGAACGGTGAATGCCGTCCGCATAGCCGACAGGCACGATCGCGGTGGACGTATCGGACGGAGTCAGGTACGTGCGGCCATAGGAAATGCCATGGCCCGCTTCAACATCCTTGACCGTACCAAGCTGCGCCTGCAACGTCATGGCCGGCGTCAAACCGTATGTACCTGGCGTGCCCATGGCCGGATCAGCCTCATAACCATACAGGCCGATACCCGGGCGCGTCAGCTCAAAATGAATCTCGGAACGTGAAAGCGTGGCAGCGGTATTGGCGAGATGACGAATCTCCGGCGCAATGCCCGCCTGCTCCATACGACGGGTGAAATCCTTGAAATTCTCGATCTGTCTGTCGGTGGATGCCACGAATTCAGGAACGTCCGGAGCGTCCGCCACCGCCAAATGGCTCCACTGGCCGACGATATGCAGCACACCCTCCTTGGCGAGCGGCACCAGCTTGGCGAGCGCCGCGTCGAACGTGGCGGGCGTGAACCCGTTGCGGCCGAAACCGGAATCGACCTTCACATGCACACGTGCGGTTTTTCCAAGACGACGCGCCGCAGCCGCAACGCCGTCAATGCCCGGCAATGATCCGACGGAAATATCGATATCATTGTCGATCAGCTCGTCAAAAGGCACAGCCATGCCGTTATATACCCATGTCAGAATGTGGCAACGGTCCGGCCCGATGCCCGCCTTGCGCAGCAGCAGCGCCTCATGTGATTGCGCCGTGCCCAGCCAGGTCGCACCTCCCGCAAGTGCCGCGAGCGCCGCCGGAATAAGACCATGCCCATACGCATCGGCCTTGACCACACCCATTACGGCGGTGCCGGAATTCGGGCCGCCAACCACGCTCACCAGATGACGCATGTTGTTTCGCAATGCGGCCATATCGACGATGGCCTGTGCCGGGTATTGCTTTTGGGCGGCCTCATAATTGGCCTTGCCTTGTTCGGATGAGAATCGCCATTCACGGGCAGCATTGAAAGTCATGGCTCTATTGTTGCGCTCCCATGTGACGGCTTCGAAAAGACGCGCACACATAGCGAGACGATTCACGGGGTTTTCACGGTTTTGTCCGCGCCAGGTTTTTACACTCTCCTTACATAAGGCAAGTACACCTCCCGTATATGAGGCGTTCAACCCTTCTTTGATTTCTGGCGTTTGAGGCGTGCCAGAGTCCCGGAAATCCGTCCGGTCCAGCCCATATAAGAACCACTTTTAGGGAATAAAGACCATGGATCTTTTTCGCAAAAAGTCAGTGGACCAGCTCGTATCCGAGTCGACTCCGCTGAAGCGCACATTGAAAACGTTTGACCTTACCATGCTGGGAATCGGCGCCATCATCGGCACCGGCATTTTCGTGCTCACCGGCAAGGGCGCCCTCACCGCAGGTCCGGCATTGTGCGTCTCCTTCCTGCTTGCCGCGGTCTGCTGCGGTTTCGCGGGATTGTGCTATGCAGAGTTCGCAGCAATGGCACCAGTGTCCGGTTCCGCATATTCGTACGCGTATTTGGCGTTCGGCGAGCTGATCGCATTTGTGATCGGCTGGGATTTGATTTTGGAATACGCATTGCAGGCGGCCACCGTGTCCGCCGGATGGTCCGGTTATTTCAACAAACTGTTGGAAGGTTTCGGCTTGCATCTGCCAGTTGAGCTGACCGCGGCATACGGCACCACACCAGGCGTGACCACATACTTCAATCTGCCTGGTTTCGTGATCGTGCTCATCATCACTTGGGTGCTGTCCATCGGCATCAACCAGACGAAGAAAACCAACGATATTATGGTGATAATCAAACTGGCCATCATCGTGCTGTTCATCGTGTGCACCGTCTGGTACATCAATCCCGCCAATTGGAAGCCGTTCTCCCCGTACGGCATTTACACGTTCCAGCCGGGCTCGACGCAGCCGTACGGCATCGTGCCGGCCGCGTCGATCGTGTTCTTCAGCTTCATCGGCTTTGACGCGGTATCCTCTTCCGCCGAGGAGACCATCAATCCGAACAAGACACTGCCGCGCGCATTCTGATCTCGCTGGCCGTGTCCACCGTGCTCTACATCGTCATGACGCTGATCATGACCGGTGTGGTGCCATACAAGGAGTTCGCAAACTTCATTGATGCTCCGGTGGCCGGCGTGATTCTCGAAACCGGTCTCAACTGGCTGGCGTTCGTTGTCAATCTTGGCGCTCTGATCGGCATGACCACGGTGATGCTGGTGCAGCTGTACGGCCAGTCCCGCATCTGCTACGCCATGAGCCGCGACGGCCTGTTCCCGAAGTTCTTCGGCGAAGTGCACCCGAAGTACCGCACCCCGTTCAAAGGTACATGGTTCTTCGGTATTCTAACGGCCATCGCCGGCGGTTTCATCAACATCAACGTGCTGTTCGAATTGGTGAACATCGGTACGCTGTCGGCATTCATCATCGTGTCCGCAGGCATTCTGTGGATGCGTAAGACCCAGCCGGACGCACACCGCGGCTTCCGCGCCCCGGGCGTGCCGTTCACGCCGATCTGCGCGATCATTTTCTGCTTCATCCTGATTTGCGGTTTGAATTGGGAGACTTGGGTGCGTTTCGCAATCTGGTTCGCCCTTGGTTTGATCGTGTATTTCGTGTACAGCCGCAAGCATTCCGCATTGAACGAGCCAGGACTGTTCTAAAAACCGACGATACGGTTGCTTTCGATATATCTTTCGTAAGATATATCGAAAGCAACACAATCGGATATAAAAATCCCGTTGAACATCTGAAATACGATATTCAACGGGATTTTTGCTTCTCAATATCGAAGATTGTTTGCGATTATTTGTGATGAAATTTATATTGATTGATATCAATCCATATAAATCCGCAAATCTCACCATTCATGCCGTTGATAAGCGATACGAGTGGTGTCGGACGGCCTGTCAAGCAACTGAATCAAGCCGCAGCGCGCGAAACCATTCGATTCGAGCACATGCTGCATGGCCTTGTTGTTGGGATGCGTATCCGCGCGCACATTGCCGTAATGTTCGATGCACCAGTTGATGCAGTCCTTCGCCGCACCCTTGGCGAGACCCGACGAGGCGATCCGGTGGATGGTCACATACGGATCGTCATCCAGCCAGGCACCATCGATATTCACATACGTCGGGTCGATGCCCGGACACAATGCGAACTGGGCGAGCACACGTTCCTCGCCATCAACCGTATCGACCAGCAACACGGTGCGTTGCGATTCGACATCGTCACGAACCACTTCCTCACGAGGGAACTTATCACCCCACTGCGTGGGATTGCCATTGGAGGCCATCAACTTGCGGGCATGCTCATAAATCTTCAGCATGGTCGGCAAATCAGCCATAGTGGCGCGACGGAACCGCCGTTCAGAGGTAATGACGCTCTCCTCACCCATCTCGTTCACCTTTGCATCACCTTGTCTTCTTCCGAGCGTCAAAAATACCATGCCCACGGCACAGTATTCGCAATATGCCCGAAAAAAGACGTGCAATCGCACGCAAATCAGACCAGACGGCGCTCAAACGCGTCAGAGCTGATGCCCTTGGCGAGAATATCCTTGCACCATTCCTTCGCCGTGAACAGGCTATGGTCGCGGTAATTGCCGCAGCTTTCGATGGTGGTGGCAGGAACGTCATCCCATGTGGCCTCGTATGCGATGAATTCCAACGCCTCCTTCAACGCGCGAGCCACTTCTTCCGTGGAATGCTCGCCCCATGTCAGCAGGTGGAAACCGGTACGGCAGCCGAACGGGGAACAATCGATATAACCGTCGATACGTTCACGCAACAGCACCGCAATCGTATGTTCGATGGTGTGCAGGCCACCGGTCGGAATCGCATTCTCATTCGGCTGTACCAAACGCAAATCATAATTGGAAATCACATCGCCATTCGGACCGGTCTGCGTGTCGATATAACGCACATACGGAGCCTTCACCTTGGTGTGGTCGAGCTGGAAGCTTTCCACAACCGGCTTGTCTTCTGCCATCATCAATCCTTTCTTCAACAACTGTTCGTCTCTACTGTCGCCGTTTTGCCGGCATACGTCAACCTCACCGCCATACATGTTGCCGATAACGTGTTACGTATCATATAAAACGTATGGTTTTGCAATAATCGATACGCTTATTCCTCAAGCTGACACGTCACCTGATTCATGCAACGAAATCGCGGATCACTTCCATGAACCGTTCGCCATACGCTTCCAATTTGAGCGCACCAACGCCATTGACTTGCGAGAATTGCTCGCCGGTGACCGGCCTGATACGCACCATGTCGCGCAGCGTTTTATCGGAAAAGACGATATACGGGGGTTTACCGAGTTCGCGGGCGATGTCAAGCCGCAACGCACGCAGTTTGGCGAACAATTCCTCGTCTCCGTCGCCCGGCACATACGATCCCATAGTCTGAGAGCCTGCGGACGGCGATTCCGCACGTTTCGCAGCGTGCTTCCGTTCGATCTTTTTGATTTCATAATGAAAATTCGGCGCGACCGTTTCCGCCGCACGTTCACCGAAGCGAACGATCGGCATGGAACCTTCCGAAATGGAAAGAAAACCATCCGTCGCCATCTGGCTGAGCACGTCACGAATCTGCGCCTCCGAAGTCGCGCTCAACATGCCGTACGTCGGCAGATCGGCAGGATGAAGATAGTTCAAATCCTGCGCTTTCGACCCTCGCAGCACTTTGACGATCTTCCCCGAACCGACCTTCTGGTTCACGTCATGCACGCAGCGGCTGATGGCCCGAGCGATATCCGTGACGTCAACGGTTTCAAACGTATTCCCGCAGTTTGTGCATCCTCCCACGCATGTGCCGTCATCACGGACGGCCGCTCCCCCGGCCTCACCGAAATACCTGGTCATATACTCGTGCAGACAATCCGTGGTACGGCAATAACCGATCATGGCGTTGAGCAGACGCCGTTTCGACGCACGCACGACCTCCTGCTCTTCGGCAGTCAAACGCTCGTTCTCATAATCCGAATCAAGCAGCCTTCGCCTCGTAGCAATATCAGACTCGTTCCACAGCAACGTGCACCGGCTCGGCTCGCCGTCGCGCCCCGCACGACCGGCCTCCTGATAGTACGCTTCGATCGATTCCGGCATATTATGGTGAATCACATAACGCACGTTCGACTTGTCGATTCCCATGCCGAACGCATTCGTGGCAACCACCACAGGCACACGGTCGGTTACGAAATCACGTTGCGCCCGCTCCCTCGTTTCGGCCGGCATACCGCCATGATAGGCGACTGCGACCATGCCAAGTCGCGTCGCATCCTCACCTTTCGTAGCACGCAGCTCGCACACGGCGATATTCAACGATTCGGCAAGCGACTCCACTTCCTTGCGGGTCGCGCAATACACGATGCCGGATTCGTCAGGATGATCCGCAATATATGAAGCCACCCACGAAGCCTTATATTTCCTTTCCATCCTGATCACATCGAAATACAGGTTGGCCCTGTCGAAGCCGGTGACGGTGACGGACGATCGCGCAATCCGAGAATTCCGATAATATCGCGACGCACCCGTTCCGTCGCGGTCGCAGTGAATGCGGCAACCGTCGGACGGGTCGGCAATGCCTTCAGAAAATCGCCGATACCAAGATATGACGAACGGAAATCCTGACCCCATTGCGACACGCAATGCGCTTCGTCAACGGCGACCAGAGAAATCGGCACACGACTGGCGAACGTGCGGAAACGTTCGGTTTCCAAACGTTCCGGAGCCACATACAGCAGTCTGATCCGTCCCGACAACGCCTGCGCGAACACCAGATCCTGTTCGTCGGGACTTTGCGTGGTATTGATGAACGCGGCTGGAATGCCCACGTCGTTGAGCGCGTCGACCTGATCGCGCATCAACGAGATCAACGGGGAAATGACGATGGTCATGCCCGGAAGAAGCGTGGCGGGAATCTGGTAGCAGATCGACTTGCCAGCACCGGTGGGCATGACGCCGAGCGCATCACGGCCTTGGATAATCGCATTGACTATGCCTTCTTGACCGGGACGGAAGGCGTCATATCCGAAGTAGGTGCGTAGGGCGTCACGCGCCGACGTAAACTCTGTCATACGCAGCAGTCTAGTATCCACCGCCTCTACTCGGTGCGGAGGGCGGTGGCGGGATCCTGCTTGGAGGCGCCACGACTTGGGATGAGGCCGCCGATCAGGGTGAGCACTACGCTGAGAATCACCAGAGCGATGGCATTACCGACCGGCAGCACGGCACTGACCTCGGTGGTACCCATGAAGTGGTGCAGCACGCCGTTGATCGGGAAGTTGAGCAGCACGGTGGCACCAACGCCGATCAGACCGGCCAGCAGGCCGATAATGCCGGTTTCCGCGTTGAATACGTTCGACACATTGCGTTTGGATGCGCCCATGGCGCGCAGAATACCGATTTCCTTGGTACGTTCCAGCACGGAAATATAGGTGATAATGCCGATCATGATCGACGAGACCACCAATGACACAGCCACGAAAGCGATCAGCACATAGGTGATGACGTTGATGATGGTGGTTACCGAGTTCATCATCAGACCAACGTAGTCGGTGTAGGTGATCTTGTCTTTTTCCTTGGCGGTCTTATTGTATTCGTCGATGGCGTCGTTGATGGAATTCTTGTCTTCGAAGCTGTCGACGTAAATGTTGATGGAGCTTGGTGCGTCACGGCTGACCACGCCGAAATCAGCGAGATTGTCGTTGTAGGAGCCGGTGGACACGTACTGGTTGTAGATGGCGACCAGCGTGGCCTCGTCGGCGGTGGCGATATAGGCGTCGAATTGGTCGGCGAGCTGCTGTTCGCCCATCTGAGCCATGGCCGCGGCCTGCTGGGAGTCACCTCCGGATGCGCCTGCGGCCGCCATCATGTTCTGCGCCATCTGCGCCTTGCTGCTTACGCCGAGGGATGCGACGTAATCGCGGGCATCCTGAGCTTTGGTGGTATCGTCGGACGGCGAGAACGTCATGCCGTTGAGCACATTGTGATCTTTATCGGACCGCTGTTCGGTGACGATTTCACTGGATTCGGCACGGTCGATCAGCTCATTGGTCAGAGCACGCGTATAGCCCACACCGGAGGAAAGCGGGGTTGCGTCAGCATCCTCTACCGGCTTAACCACGCCCACGATCTTCAGATCGATGGCCTTGTCGGAGTCGATCAGCGCATTAATCTGGTCCACATCGTCGCCCACGTACGTCCAATGGCCGTTATCGCCTTTGACATACTGGTCGCAGGCCGGCAGCAGCTTCAGCGTGCGGTCGATAACGTCGGAATAGTCAATCTTCTTGGTATCGGTTTTCACATCGTCGCCGGAATTGAGCTGGTTCATCATATCGTGGTATCACTGGCGGATTTGAGGCCTAGCTCATACACAGCGGTTAACGACAATGAATTGTTCTCGTCAAGTACGAGTACAACCTCGTTCTTGTTCTTTGGCCAGGATCCTTCGACTACCTCATAATTGTCGGAAATGACCTTGCCGACGTTCTTTTTGCCATCAGCGCCTGGCATGATCTCATGGAACGAGCTCGGTGCAGCATTCTGGTCGGTTTTACCCGTGAGCATGCTCACGCGCGTCGACGTAAAGGTGGATGAGTCGGCAGACATCAGCGAACCGTCCGCCATCTGGTCGGCCATCGATTTGGTGCCGGTTTTGCCCACCGTCACACCATCGGCGTTGACAAGCGTGCCGTCTGGATCGTGTGAGAATACGGAGAACCTCGTATCATACGAATACTGGATTCCCGCGGAACCGATATACCGATTGATGTCACTGTCCTTATTATCAAGGTATTTCTTGAACGCGCTCAGATTGTTTTCGGTAATGCTGCTGGTCATCGAAGCGGTGCCCTTGATGGCGGCATCATCCGGATAAATCGCGTCGCTCTTATGCTTCTTGCCTTGATTGTCCGCACTCTGCTGGCCGGAAGTCATCATGCTGGTCAGGTCGAGGTCTGTTCGTCGATGCTGATCGGGTAAGCAGTCATCGTCTCGCGCTGAATATTGTCGATATAAGTGTTCACGCCTGCCGAAACGGACATGATCAATGCGATGCCGATGATGCCGATGGATCCTGCGAATGCCGTAAGGAACGTACGGCCCTTCTTGGTGCGTAAATTGTTGAAGCTCAATGCCAACGACGTGCCGAACGACATGGATACGCGGCCCATGGTCTTGTGCACGGAAGCGGTAGCCGTTTCGTTCTGGGCTGGTTCGAACGGGTCGGAGTCGGAACGAATCACACCGTCCTTGAGCTCCACAATGCGCGTGGCATACTGGTAGGCCAGTTCGGGGTTATGCGTCACCATCACCACGAGGCGGTCTTTGGCGACCTCTTTGAGCAGATCCATGATCTGCACGGAAGTGTCGGAATCAAGCGCACCGGTCGGCTCGTCGGCGAGCACGATGTCCGGATCGTTCACCAATGCGCGCGCAATGGCCACGCGCTGCATCTGACCGCCGGAAAGCTGGTTCGGCTTTTTGTTGACATGCTCGCCCAAACCCACTTGTTCAAGCGCCTTGCGCGCACGCTCTCGACGCTCCGAATGCGATACGCCCGAAATGGTTAGGGCAAGTTCCACATTCGACAGAATGGTCTGATGGGGAATGAGATTGTAGCTCTGGAACACGAAACCGATGGTGTGGTTGCGATAGGAGTCCCAATCGCGGCTTTTGTATTGTTTGGTGGAAATGCCGTTGATCACCAGATCGCCGGAATCATAGTGGTCAAGTCCGCCGATGATGTTGAGCAGTGTGGTTTTGCCGGAGCCGGAAGGTCCGAGAATGGCCACGAATTCGCTGTCACGCAGGTTAAGGCTGACGTTATCCAGCGCCCGCTGCACGAAGTCGCCGGTTTTATACTGTTTGGAGATGCCTTGAATTTGCAGCATACCGCCTCGTCTCGATAATCATGGGCGTTCGATTCCACAGAGAATGCGCTGGTAGATGAACACGAACGTTGTCGAAAGTATTATATGGCAAACCCTCGCTATAAGCAGATTCGAAATAGCATAATATACGCTTTTGGCGAATCCGATGGCGAGGATTTGTACATGCCGCAACAATGTGACAGATTACATAAAATTGTCACATTCTCATGATGGCTTTATCACAAGCTGTTTTTACTAGATCTGGCGAAAAGCCTGTTCCAAATCCGCGATCAAATCGTCAGCATCTTCAAGACCGACGGAAAGTCGCACAAGATTGGCGGGCACTTCCAGCGTGGTACCGGCGACGGAAGCGTGGGTCATGGCACCCGGATGCTCAATCAGGGATTCCACGCCGCCCAACGACTCGGCCAGGGTAAACACTTCCGTGGCACCGGCGAACTTCTTTGCCGCTTCGAATCCGGCTGCGATCTGCACGGAGATCATGCCTCCGAATCCGCCGTGCATCTGTCGTGCGGCAATCTCGTGGCCTGGATGGGATTCCAGTCCCGGGTACCATACGCGTTCCACTTCAGGGCGAGTTTCCAGCCATTGCGCCACCTTCATGGCGTTACGGCTGTGCTGCTTGACGCGCAGATCCAACGTTTTGAGGCCACGAATGTCAAGCCAGGAGTCGAACGGAGATGGCACGGCTCCGGCCACGTTCTGCAGGAACGCCACTTCATCGCGGATTTCCCTGTCGTTGAGCACCACCGCTCCGCCGACCACGTCGGAATGGCCGCCGATGTATTTGGTGGTGGAATATACGACCACGTCGGCGCCATCCGACAACGGATGCTGCAATACCGGGGATGCGAAGGTGTTGTCCACCACCACTTTGGTGCCATGCGCATGAGCGACCGCTGCGTGGCCGCGATATCAGTG
>ENA-OQDM01000058-OQDM01000058.1-human-gut-metagenome-genome-assembly--contig:-NODE-58-length-72396-cov-3.790117_pt1 | contig 72396 bp, 76 predicted proteins | sample MGYA00242772_ERZ504605 | MGnify/ENA primary metagenome ERZ504605 (study PRJEB26092, sample SAMD00036348) | human gut metagenome | host: Homo sapiens | study: EMG produced TPA metagenomics assembly of... | reverse complement strand
GCGCTTGAAAAAACGGCGAACTCGCTGCGCTCAGACAGTGCCGTTTTTCAAGCGCCCTTAGCAAAATTCCATAGCCTAAGAGTTTGCAGGCCTCCTGCAAATGCGCCATCCTGGAGGAACATCCCCGGCGCGGCGGCGGGCACGGGATCGTCCATTTATCAAAAAGGAGAATTCATATGTTACCAAATTTAAAAATAGGAAATCTCACCGCCAAATACCCCATCATCCAAGGCGGAATGGGCGTCGGCATCAGCCTCTCATCCCTCGCCGGTGCCGTTGCCAAAGCAGGCGGAATCGGCGTCATCTCCGCTGCCCAGCCCGGCTGGCGCGATCCGGAATTCGCGCGTGATCCCTTAAGCGCCAATCTCCGCGCCCTCGCCTTCCACATCCGCCGTGCCAAAGAAATCTCAAACGGCGGCATCATCGGCGTCAATATCATGTGCGCCCTGACCCACTACGAGGAATACGTCCGCTGCTGTATCGAAAACGGAGCCGATCTCATCATTTCCGGGGCCGGTCTCCCGACTGATCTGCCAAAATACACAGCGGGAAGCTCCATCAAGCTCGCCCCTATCGTTTCCCCGCCCCGGACTGCCAAAGTTCTTCTGAAGCTTTGGGATAATCACTATCACCGCGTCCCTGACCTTGTTGTCATCGAAGGTCCCGCGGCCGGCGGCCATCTGGGCTACTCCGCCGAAACCGTGGAAGAAACAGCACGGCGCGGCTACGATGACGAAATCCGGGAAATTCTGCAGATTGTACATGGCTACGAAGAAAAATATGCCTGTACCATCCCCGTCGTCTTTGCCGGAGGCGTCTACACCCATGAGGATATCCTTCACTATCTGTCGCTTGGCTGCGCAGGCGTCCAGATGGCTACCCGTTTCGTTGTCACGGAAGAATGCGATGCCGATCCCCGCTACAAACAGGCATACCTGAATGCAAAAAAAGAAGATATCACGATCATGCACAGTCCGGTCGGTATGCCGGGCCGCGCAATCCGCAATCCGTTTCTGACGGAACGCGAACAGGAACGGGAAAAAATCTCACACTGCTACCAGTGCCTCAAAAAATGCGACAAAGCCTCCATTCCCTACTGTATTACCACTGCCCTGACCCGCGCTGCCGATGGCGATACCGACAACGCTCTCCTTTTCTGCGGAGAAAATGCATGGCGTCTCGATCACATGACCACCGTGCCGGAGCTGATGGCGGAACTGGCCGGGGAATCCCTGCCGGACAGCAAAAATAAAAAATTTAGTAGTGACTTTCCTTCCCAATAATGTTACAATCTTCTTTATGGTGTCAGCATAAAAAATCTTCAAGAACTGACCATAAACCCAAAATTTTTGTAACACACAAAAGGAAGGAACTCTATGAACAAACACAACAAATCCCGCAGCTCGTTTTCCGGCAAAATCGGTTACGTGCTGGCTGCAGCAGGCGCTTCCGTCGGACTTGGAAATATCTGGCGTTTTCCCTACCTCGCAGCAAAATACGGCGGAGGAATTTTCCTCCTCATTTATATCCTGCTGGCGCTCACCTTCGGCTACTCCATGATCGTTGCCGAGTCCGCCATCGGACGCATGACACGAAAAAGCCCGGTCGGCGCTTTCCAGTCGTTCGGCAAATCGAAATGGCTTTCCGCCGGGGGCTGGATCAACGCCATTATCCCGATTCTGATCGTTCCATACTACTCTGTCATCGGAGGATGGGTCATCAAATATCTGATCGAATACGTGAAGGGCAACAGTACCCTGCTCGCAGAGGACGGCTATTTTTCCGGCTTCATCTCAAACGGAGTTTCCACAGAGCTCTGTTTTGCCGTTTTCTGCCTTATTACGGTCGCCATCATCTACGCCGGTGTGCGAAACGGCATTGAACGCGTTTCCAAGGTGATGATGCCGATTCTGATCGTCCTTTCCGTTATCATTGCCGTTTATTCCGTAACAAGACCTGGCGCACTGGCAGGCGTGAAGTATTTCCTTGTTCCGAACCTCAAAAACTTTTCATGGATGTCCGTTGTTGCCGCCATGGGACAGATGTTCTACTCCCTCTCGATTGCGATGGGTATTCTGATCACCTTTGGCTCCTACATGAAAAAAGACACCTCGATTGAGGATTCCACACGCAACGTCGAAATCTTTGACACTGCCATTGCGATCATGGCAGGCCTGATGATCATTCCTGCCGTCTTTGCCTTCTCCGGCGGAAATCCGGATACCCTGCAGGCAGGACCTTCCCTGATGTTTATCACCATCCCGAAGGTATTCGCCAATATGGGCTTTGGCACTGTGATCGGTATTCTGTTTTTCCTTCTGGTGCTGTTTGCCGCACTGACCAGCTCCATCGCACTGACAGAAAGCGCCGTTTCCACCTTTGAGGATGAGCTCGGCTGGGGCCGTAAAAAATCGACCGTTCTGATCGGCGTTATCATGATTGCGCTCGGAACGCTCTCCTGCCTTGGCTACGGACCGCTTTCCTCCGTCACCATTCTTGGCATGCAGTTCCTGGATTTCTTCGACTTCCTGACGAACTCCGTGATGATGCCAATTGCTGCCATTGCCACCTGTCTTCTCGTTTCGAGAGTCATCGGTGTGGCAAAAATCGAGGAAGAAATCATCCACGGTGAGAGCCGCTTCCGCAGAAAGAAAATCTTTCTTGTCATGATCCAGTATCTCTGCCCGGTGTTTGCACTGATCATTCTGTTCAGTTCCGTGGCAAATGCATTCGGCTGGATCACCATGTAATGAATCTGTAAACGATGAAAAAAGATTGTTTTCGAAACACGATCACGATTTCGAAAACAATCTTTTTTTATCCAAATCTGTCACACCAGCATCAGGAATCCGTCAGCAGCAGAATATCTTCCTCCTTCAGATACAGCTCCTTTGGAATCCCCATTTCCGGGCTCCAGTCTGTTTTTGCGATCTTCCACTGCAGCCAGCTGCATTCGGCATTCTTCCGGAACGAAATGTTCCATTCAAACGGATCTTCCCAGATTTCGGATTCGTTGACCGGAAATACATTTTCCTCACCCGGCCTTTCTACTGTGGCCAGAAAATGTGCCCGGATGCCGACTGCGCGGATATCGTCTGCAATTTCCCGCTCCTTTACGTGCAGCGTTACGCCCCAGTCCACGGCCCGCAGCGTGTGCGCATCCACCCGCTCGGCCGCCGAAATGTTCTTGCAGCCCGACAAAATTGCCGCTGTGCGCGTCTTCGGATTCTGGAAAAATTCCTTCAGCGGTTCCATGACTTCCATCTTTCCCCGGTTCATACAGCTGACCGTATCGCAGAGGCGGTACACCTCATCGCGGTTGTGTGATACGAAGATGACCGGTTTTCCGGCCTCCTTCAGATGTTTGTACATCTCCTGCTCCAACTGCCATTTCAGATAGGTATCGAGCGCTGAAAACGGCTCGTCGAGCAGAATCAGCTCCGGCTCTGCTGCGAGCATCCGTGCCATCGCGACGCGCTGTTTCTGTCCGCCGGAAAGCTGTCCCGGGATCTTTTTCTCCAGCCCTTCCAGCTGAAACTGGCGGATCAACGATTCCGTCCGGCTCCGGTCCGGCCGTTTTCCCATGCCTGCCTCAATATTCTGCACAACATTCATATGCGGAAACAGGGCGTAATCCTGGAACATATAACCGACTTTCCGCTTCTGCGGCGGCAGATTGATTTTTTTCTCCGAATCAAACAGCACCTTGCCGTCAAGGACAATCCGCCCTTCATCCGGCTTTTCGATTCCGGCGATACACTTTAAGGTCATGCTTTTTCCACAGCCCGACGCGCCGAGAATCGCAAAAATCTCCTGCTCCGCCCGGAACTGCATATGCATAAAAAGCCGTCCAGTTTTTTCGTAATATCTACTTCAAGCGCCATGATTTATCCTCTCTACCACTGTTTCTGATTTTTCTTTCTCCGGTTACCCAGAAGGTTCATCGCTGTCATCGTAAGGAATCCGACGAGCAGTACGACAACAGACCAAAAACCCGCCGTTTTATAATCCCCGTCCTGAATCACCATTGCGATTTTCTGGGAAACGGTACCCGTCTTTCCCGGAATATTTCCGGCCAGCATCGACGTCGCACCGTACTCACCGAGCGCCCTTGCAAATGCCAGTACCGTACCGGAGAGCACGCCGGGACCTGCCGATGGGATGACCACTTTCCAGAAAATCTTCCACTCCGACATACCAAGCGTCCGCGCCGCATAGATCAGGTTCGTATCCACCTGCTCAAATGCCGCTCTCGTATTGCGGTACATCAGCGGAAACGCGATAATCGTTGCCGCCAGAATACAGCCAAGCCATGTCTGTACTGCCTTGATACCGAAATTCTCATACAGTGCAGCACCAAACGGACGGCGGAGGCTGAAAATCAGAAGCAGGAAAAAGCCTGCAACGGTCGGCGGCAGAATCATCGGAAGTGTCAGAAAGCCGTCAATCACCACACGCGCGCCGGGACGCAGCTTCATCACCGCACGCGCGGCAAAAATACCAAAGAAAAAGGACAGAATCGTCGCCACAATACCGGTCTTGATCGAAATGACAAGCGGGCTCCAGTCCAGTGACTGTAAAAAATCCAGTATTTCCTGCATAACATTTCCTTTCTATCCATGGCAGCCCTTCATACCTGCATCACGCATCCTGCCCGGATTTTCTCTGATGCAAAACCACCGTCCGTAGAAACGAAATCTTTCTTTTTCGGACGGTGATTCCAAATCCCTGCTGTTTTTTGTGGGATCTTCTTTTTATTCTACCTCTGTATCAAAGTAATAATTCCGGAAGATGGCGGCTGCCTCATCAGAAGTCAGAAACTCTACAAAGTCTTTCGCTGCTGCCTGCTCGGTCTCATCTGCCTCTTTGTTGACAACCTGTGCTGCCGGGTAGATGACATTTCCGGTCAGATCGTACGGAACGACCTGCAGAACCTTCAGACGGTCCTCCAGACCGTAGGTATCGGAATAATAAACCGTACCAACCTCGTTGGATCCCTCTGCAACTGCGGAAGTAACGGCTCCTACGTTTGCACACTCATTGATTTCCACGCCGCCGAGCGCTTCGGAAACCTGCTGGGTTGTGATAGCCGATACGTCGTCTGCTTTCTCCAGAATGCCTGCATTGACCAGTGCTTCTCTTGTGTATTTTCCAACCGGAACGGAACCGTCTGCCAGTGCGATGCTGGATGCCTTGTTCAGATCCTCCAGGCCCGTAACTTCTGTATTGTTTCCCTCATAGGTTACAACGCAGACCTGATTGTTTACGATATTGTGGCGGGTTCCCTCAACCAGAAGATTCTCTTCCTCAAGCTGATCCATCTGTTTTGCTGCTGCGGAGAAGAATACGTCGCAGGATGCACCCTCTTCGATTTGTGTCATCAGGGTTCCTGAGCTGTCATAGTTTCCAACCAGTTTGACATTCGGCTGGGTCTTATTGTACTCGCTGATCAGCGTCTCCATTACGGAGTTCAGGCTCTTTGCGGCAAATACGGTGACAGTGGTATCGTCAAATACTTCGCCGTCTGCTGTGCTCTTGGCGCTGGATGCGCTCTCTGCTTCCGAAGAAGCGCTGGATGCAGATGTGCTCTCTGCCTTGGAGCTGCTCTTACTGGAAGAATCTGTGGAATTGGAAGATCCGCATGCGGCAAGAGAAAGTGCCATAGCTGCCATCAGAAGAATGGATACTGTTTTCTTTTTCATGATAATTGACTCCTCATTTTGTATATTTACGTATGAAGCGCCGGATGTGCACCTTTTCGTTTTCCGGTTTTTGCTGACCGGATCTGAATGAGCTGTGCGGCAATGCTGATTGCAATCTCCGCCGGCGTCTCGCTTCCGATCTCGATTCCGATCGGGGCATAGACACTGTCGAGCTGTTCTCCGGTAAAACCCTGCGCTTCCAGTTTTTCGCGCACATACTTTGTCTTTCTGCGGCTTCCCACCACACCGATGTACGACGCGCCGGTGCGAAGCGCAAACGCCTCGGCATCCGCATCGCACCGGTGGCCGCGTGTCACAATCACGAGATAATCATTTTTCCGGATCGAAAGAATCTCGTCCAGTTTCGTAAAATCCACCAGCATGGTCTGCCCGGCATCCGGGAACAATGCTTTGTCCACATATTCCTCCCGGTCATCGAGTACGATACAGCAGAAATCCAGATGATGCAGCACCGGAACGAGTTCCTGGGCCAGATGGCCGCCGCCGAACAGATAAACCTTTCCGTCGTAGCAGAATTCCTCGGCGTAATACGTTTTCCCGTCCAGTTCCAGAATCCGGCAGTGGCCCGCTTTTTCCTGTGCCGCCGGAAGCATTTCCCACGCTTCTTTTTCCAGCACGCGGATGCCGGTTCCGTCCAGCGCAAAAAAAATCCAGTAACTGTGGTACTGCTCCTGCGCCGCAAGTGCCTGCGCCAGACTTTCTGCTTCGCCGTGCGCTCCATTCATAAAATAGAAGCACACCTTCACTCTGCCGCCGCAGACCATGCCAAGCCCCTTCCCCTCTCCGGTTCCGAGATCGTATTCTCTGTATTCACTTTTCTTCTCCTGCACCAGCTCCTGCGCATGCAGAACCGCCTGATATTCCAGGTTTCCGCCGCCGATAGTTCCGAAAATCCGTCCTTCCCGGCCGACCAGCATATAGGCGCCCGTCGTGCGCGGAATGGAGCCGTCCCCTCCGGTGATAAAGGCAAGAATCGTGTCCTGTCCCTCTTCCAGCTGTGCAAGCAGTTTCCGGTAAAGTTCGTCCATGTTTCCTCTCCTTGTGTCTGATCTCTGGTCTACTTTTCCGTCACCAGTTCGATGGTGTCACCCTTTTGAATCGTGCCGCCGCGCAGCACCACCGCGAAAACGCCCTCCCGCGGCATGATGCATTCACCCATGCGTTTGAAAATCTCGCAGTGGCTGTGGCACTCCTTTCCGATCTGCGTCATCTCAAGCAGCGCATCCCCGCAGGAAAACCGCGTGCCGACCGGCAGATTCCGGAAATCATATCCTTCCACGATCAGGTTTTCCCCGAAGGCGCCGAGCGGAATATCCGCCCCCTTTGCACGGAAGGCTTCTATTTTTTCATACGACAAAAGGCTCACCTGGCGGTGCCAGTGCCCGGCGTGTGCATCGCCCTCGATGCCCCAGTCTTCCACCAGCTTCGCCGTTTCCACCTCGTGCTTTGCCGTTCCCCGTTTTTCACTGATACAGATTCCTATGATTTTTCCCATTTCTTTTGTTTCCTCTTCTTTTCGAACCGCCGTCATTTCATCCGCCGATGCCGGACATCAGGTGGTGCTCTGTCATATCCTTCGGCCGCTCAAAGCAGTGTTCCATCGGCTTTTTTAAGATTGCCTGTGCCATCACATCCCGCAGATCCGCCGCCGTTCCGTTCTGCAGAACCTCCCGCAGATCCACGCCGTTCTCATAGCAGAGGCAGAGCTTTAAAAAGCCGCGGCTTGTCAGCCGTACGCGGTTGCAGCTTCCGCAGAACTTTCCGTGGATCGCGCTGATAAAGCCGACGGGCATCGACAGCTTTTCGTACCGCACATAAGCCGCAGGACCGTTTCCTTCTTTTTCCAGGTCCGGCGTACATGCCCCATACCACTGTTCCAGCTCTGTTTTCAGCGCCTCATTCGACGGACCCACGTACGATTTTCCGGCGCCCACCGGCATCACCTCGATGAACCGCACCGGGACTTTTTCCTGCTCTGCAAATTCAATCAGTTCCTGCGCATGCAGTTCTTTTCGATGCACCGCATTCAGCTTCACTAAAAGACCCGCCTCTTTGGCCGCGCAGATGCCCTGCTTTACCTGCTCCAGCGCATCGCGTCCGGTAAGCGCCGCAAACTCTGCCGCATCCACTGTATCCAGGCTCACATTCACACTGTCACAGCCGGCCGCCTTCAGATCCCTCGCACACGATGCCAGGCGCACGCCATTCGTCGTGATCCCAACGGATGCGGTGCCCGGCACTGCTTTTATTTTCTGCACCAGCTCCACGCACTCTTTTCTTACCAGCGGTTCCCCTCCGGTAATCCGGTAATGCGTGATGCCGAGCCCAGCCGCGGCGTGCACAATCTTCAGCATCTCTTCGATGGTAAGCGGCGGATTCTGTTCCGCCTGCTCCAGTGCACAGCCCGCCGCACTCTCCGGCATACAGTACCGGCATCTCAAATTGCACGCGTCCGTGATGGAAATCCGCAGGTAATCTATCGTTCTGCCATACTGATCCTTCATCGTCTATCTTCCTTTTCCAAAACCGCAGTTCGGGAAGGTGCAGACCTTGCAGTTCAGGCAGAGACCGCCCTCGCCAAGACCGGCCAGCTCCTCCGCTGTCACCTCATCATCTGCAATGAGGCGCGGCAGGACAAGATCGAAAATCGTCCGTTTCGAATACATGACGCATCCCGGCAGGCCGACGATCGGTGTTCCGTTTTCGGCATACGCCAGAAGGAACATGGCTCCCGGCAGCACCGGCGCGCCGTAGGAAACGATGCGTGCTCCGGTATTTTTGATCGCCAGCGGCGTCTTGTCGTCCGGATCCACACTCATTCCTCCGGTGCAGAAGACAAGATCGGCACCCGCTTCCATCGCGCGGCGGCATCCGTCTGTGATCTTCGATGCATCATCATCGTAAACCTCATGAAAGATCATCTCCGCGCCGAATTCTGCCAGCTTTTCCTGGATAACCGGTGTGAAGGTGTCCTCGATCCGATGGTAATACACTTCATTTCCCGTTGTCAGAACCGCAAATTTTTTCTTGTGGAACGGCTTTAAGGTCAGGATCGGCCCGTCGGAACAGACTGCCTGTGCCGTCTCCATCTTCTCTTTTTTGATGACGAGCGGAATAATTCTCGTTCCCGCCAGTTTGTCGCCTTTTTTCACGTATGTATCACCGTGGCGCGTCGCAATCATCATCTCGCCGAGGCTGTTTACTTTTTTCAGCTTCTCGCGGTCCACTTTCAAAAGACCGTCGCAGTCCGCGATCAGTTCAATTTTTCCTTCTTTGACATCGGACGGATGCATGTGATCGTTTTTACACATATCGTAAAGAATCTGTGCCGCCTCATTTTCATGCAGCATTGTATCGTCCTTTTCCCAGATGTAAATGTTGTCCTTTCCGACACTTAACAGCACTGGAATATCTTCTTCTGTAATGATGTGGCCTTTGCGGAATACCGCATCTTTTGTCACACCTTTGATAATCTGTGTAATATCGTGGCAGAGCACCTGGCCTACCGCGTCTTCTGTTTTCATCAGTTTCATCTGAAACGCCTCACTTTTTCTATTTGAATCTATTCCAGTTCCCCGCAGATCACTTCCAGCACGCTTCCGGCGATGCACCGCGCCTTATCGGAAATCGTGAAACAGTTCTGCAGTTCTTCTTTCCGCGGATCGATGTCCGCAATCTTAAATCCCTTCGTCACCGGATAGCCGTCGCGGATCAGCCCGCGCAGCAGACCGGAGAGAGATGCTTCCACAGGTACAGTCCCGTTTTCTGTCTCAATCTCTGCAATCACAGCCCTGGCTTCCACAATGTCTCCGATCGAAGCCGCATTCCGCAGAATACCTTCCGCCTGTGCATGCATCACACGCTCTTTTCCGTACCCGCCGATGATGCCCGGAATGCCAGTGTTCGGAACCGCGCTTCCGCTTCGGATCACGCGTCCAAGATTATGACCGCGCTTCGTCTCAATTACAACATCCACATCTTCTCCTGCCGTAAAGCCCGGTCCGAGGGCAATCACAAGCGGCGCCATCTCTTTTGTCGTCCCGAGATTTTTCTTCGCCAGAATCGCATCGACCACGACGGCCGGGCGAAGTGCTGCAATGCTTAGTCCCGCCGGATCCACGAGCACCGGAACACCATCTTTCTTCCAGATCCGTTCCATTTCCTGTTCCAGAAGTTCTTTCCGGTTCTTTTTCTCTGCGAGATCCACGTCCATGCGCACGGCTTCCACGTCCTCTACCCTGCACTGCCGGCATATACCGCTTCGCTCAAAGCCACCTGCCGCCGGATCGCCGCCGGGTGCTCTGCTTCCAGAACCAGCAGACGAAAGCCCGCTTTTTTCAGACGATGGATCGTACCGGTTGCAAGATCTCCTGCTCCCCGTACCACGATCAGATCTTTCTTTTTCATCTTCGCTGTCTTCCTTCTTTCGTTTCAGCAGCCGCCGTTTTCTTCCGTCTTCCGCGGTCTGCCTCGTTATTCTCGTGCGAGAATAACGCTTTTTCCATTAATAAAATACAGGAAAGGACCCGTTTTGTCAACGTGTCCCCGTAAAAAATGTTATTTTTCTTCTGTTCCAAACCACTTCTGAAACGACGCATCGGCGCCTGCGCGGACTTCTTGTTCAAACTTCCGGTACCGCTTCAGGAATTCTTTTCCCTCCGGGGTCAGTACCGTCTGGCCGCCGTTGCTGCCGCCCCGGTTGCCCTGTACCAGCGGGATGCCGAGATCCTCCTCGGCGCGCTTTAAGATTTTCCATCCCTTCGAGTACGCCATCTGCATGCATTTGCAGCCCTTCGAAAGGGAGCCGGTTGCTTCCACATGCTCCATCAGCTCCGCCACACCGGGACCGAAGGCATGATCCGTCCGGCTGACGCGCAGCCGCATGTCGTACCGCAGCTTCTGTCGTAATGTTTCTTCTTTTTCTTCCATTTCCACCTCACACCTCTACAACAGCACACGGTACTCCGCCTCATAGGCAAGTCCCGCCGTCTGAAGTGCCGCAAGGATTTCTTTTCCCTCTTCCGGCGCTGCTTTCCAGGAAAGGCCGCAGCCCGCCGTAATTTCCCGCGGAACGGGGATCATCCTTCCCGGCAGGCCGTGCGCTCTCGCATACTGCTCCATCTGCATCGCCTGCGTTGTCCCCGCAAACGTCAGAATCCAGGTTTCTTTTCGCTGTCTCATATCGTTTCTTCCTTTTTCCAGCTTCTTTTGTATCCCGGATGCCGGCTGCCGCCTCTCTCACTGCTGCATTTCTTCTTCGGCAAACTCCCGCAGAGCCTGCGCGGCAATCCGGACTTCTTCTTCCGTCAGTACATGGGAAAAGCTGAACCTCACGGCTCCCTGCTCCCGTGTCCCGAGTGCTTCGTGCATCAGCGGCGCGCAGTGTGCCCCGCTTCGGACTGCAATACCATAGTTCTCATACAGCCAGTCGCTGACATATCCCGAATCACAGGAGCCGATGTTTAATGCCGCCGTTGGTACCCGCTGCTGCAGATCGTCTGTTCCATATAAAGTAAGTCCCGGGATTCCCTGAATTTTCTCCAGAAAGAGGTGCATCAGCTCCCTCTCTCTTTTGTAAATCATTTCAATCCCCGTCTTCTCCAGATATTCCAGCGCTCCCAGAAGTCCCGCAATTCCGTGGACATTTAAAGTTCCAGCTTCCAGGTGCTCCGGCATCGCCGCAGGCTGTTCTTTTTCATAGCTTCGGATTCCGCTTCCGCCCATTTTGAGCGGCCGGATCGAAAGTTCGGGACGGACGTAGATTCCGCCGGTTCCCTGCGGCCCTAATAGTCCCTTGTGGCCGGAAAAGCAGAGCACGTCGATCCCGCTTTTCTGTACATCAATCGGCAGAATCCCCGCTGTCTGCGCCGCATCGACGATCAGAAGCAGGGAATGGTGTTCCGCAATTTCGCACACCCGCGCAAGATCCGTGATATTTCCGGTCAGGTTGGAGGCATGCGTAACGACAAACGCTTTCGTGTTTTTCCGCACTGCCGCTTCCATCTGATCGTAATCGATCCTTCCAGATACATCCGCCGGGATCACGGAAAGCTCCAGTCCCTGTTTTTCCAGTGCATACAGCGGGCGCAGAACGGAATTATGCTCGCAGACTGTCGTGATCACATGATCCCCCGGCCCGAAGAGTCCGAAAATTGCCGTGTTCAGTGCCTCCGTATCGTTGCACGTAAATGCAATCCGCTCCGGACTCTCCGCGTGAAACAACTCTGCCAGCCGCATTCTCGTCTCAAAGACGATGCGGCCCGCATCCAGTGTCGCATCGTGTGCACCGCGGCCTGCATTTCCACAGCCGCGCAGTGCCTGGATCATACGCTCCTCTGCTTCTTTTGGATGCCACAGCGACGTTGCCGCCGAATCGAGGTAAATCATGGCTTAATCACGCGGTCTGCGCTGCTCATGCGCTCCACGATGTCATACATGTTGGTCACACTGCCGATCTGCAGCTTTTCGGTGATGCCGTAGAAGTTCAGGCATGTTCCACAGGTCAGAATTTCAACGCCGCGCGCTGCCAGATCTTTCAGATCCTCCAGGGACTCGGAACCCTCGCAGGTCAGCTTTGCACCGCCGTTGTAGCACAGAATCGTATCCGGCAGCTCATCCTGCTGGGTCAGTGCATAAAGGAAGCTCTTCATCAGAATTTTACCCAGCTCCTCGGCTCCTTCGCCCATATGGTCTGCAGAAAGAACGACGAGTTTTGTTTTCTTTGCCGCCGGTACGAGGCATACGGTTTTCTCTTCTGTTTCAGCCGGCTCTGTTTCTGATACGGTGAACTCCACATGATACTCTTTTTCTTTCTTCTCTTTTACCAGAAAGCCATATCCTTTCTGCTGCGCCATTTTTTCCAGGTTCTGCACGGCGATTTCATTATCCACCAGAACCTCCACTTTTCCGCTTCCCGCAAGTTCTGCAATCGCATTTTTTGCCTTTACCAGCGGTACCGGGCACACATCACCCATTGCGTTTACTGTCTTTTTCTCCATCTCTGCCATTTTTCATCCTCCCTGCCTTACCATTTCCTGCTCTGTGTCACATAAATTTCGGTTCCTGCCGGCTCTGTGATTTTTCCAACGATTGCTGCCGGAATCCCCTGCTCCAGCAGTTTTCTCTGCATTTTTTCTGCATCCACGGCATCCACGGCCATCAGAAGCCCTCCCGATGTCTGCGGGTCAAACAGCACCTCCTGCATACCGAACGGTATATCCTTAAAGGTCACATGCTGCTCCAGATGATTCCGGTTCCGCTGGCCTGCCGCAGTGATCAGAAACTCCTCCGCCGCTTCCACAGCCCCCGGGAACACTGGAATCTGATCCGCCCAGATATGGCAGGACACGCCCGACTCCATCATCTCATGCAGATGTCCTAGGAAACTAAAGCCCGTTACATCGGTACAGGCATGAATGTTATACTTCCGTGCCGTCTCCGAGGCGTACTTATTCAGCGTCATCATCGATTCCACTGCCTTTTGAAATCCACCCGGGTTTTCCTCCCCGACGCGGTGCGCCGCACAGAGAATGCCGGTTCCGAGCGGTTTCGTCAGAATGAGCAGATCACCCACGCGGCCCGTATTGTTCTGCCAGATCCGGTCCGGATGCACGGTTCCCGTGACAGAAAGGCCGTATTTTACACTGTCATCCGCAATCGAATGACCGCCGGAGAGCGATCCGCCCGCCTCCTGCACCTTTTCCGCGCCGCCGCGCATGATTTCTCCGAGGACATTCAGATCCATCTGTTCCGGAAAGCAGACGATATTCAGGGCTGTCCGCACCTCTCCGCCCATCGCATAGATGTCGCTTAAGGCATTCGCCGCCGCAATTTTTCCAAACGTGTACGGATCCTCCACCACCGGCGGAAAGAAATCCAGCGTCTGGACCATCGCAAGGTCGTCCGTCAGCCGGTAGACGGATGCATCGTCTTTGCTGTCATAGCCCACCAGCAGATTCGGATCCTTTTCCCCTTTCGGCAGCTTCTCCAGAATATGTTCGAGCACGCCTGCCCCGAGCTTTGCCGTACAGCCGCCGCTCTTACAGAAAATAATTTTTTCTTCTTCCATCGTTACCTGTTCCCTCTTTTTTCAGCTTCTTCCGCACTCTCCGTCCGTTCCGCGCAGAAGTCCCAACGCATGCGGCAGGGTATCAAGTACAAATCCAAGACTCTCTTCCACCGCCTTCGGGCTTCCCGGCAGATTGATAATCAGCGTCCGATGACGGATTGCACTCACTGCCCGGCTCAGCATCGCCCGTTTTGTGATCGCCATGCTGCCCGCGCGGATCGCCTCCGCGATGCCAGGTGCCACACGGCCGGATACCGCCAGAGTTGCCTCCGGTGTCACATCCCGCATGGAAAATCCCGTGCCGCCTGTCGTGAGGACAAGATCGCACTGCTCCAGATCGGCAAGCCGGATCAGTTCCTCCTCGATCATCGCCCGCTCATCCGGCAGAATACGCATCGAAACGACCTCATACTGCTCCGCCGGAAGCAGCTCTTTGATCTTTGGGCCGCTCTTATCCTCGCGCTCGCCCTGATATCCTTTGTCACTTAACGTTACAATTCCCACCCGGAAAACCGGGAAATCTTTCTTTTCTGTCATGCTTTATTTTTCCTCTTTCTGATAGATATAATGACCGCTCTTTCCGCCGTCCTTTTCCAGAATGTGGATATCACGAATCACCATGCCGCGGTCCATCGCCTTGCACATATCGTAGATCGTGAGCAGCGCTGTGGAAACGCCAGTCAGCGCCTCCATCTCCACGCCGGTCTTTCCGACACATGATGTGGTGCACACGGCCGTAATAGAATTTGTATTCTCGTCCGTGGTAAATGTCACTTCGCAGTTCGTCAGCGGCACAATGTGGCACAGCGGAATCAACTCCGCATTCTTTTTCGCCCCCATGATGCCTGCCAGCCGTGCAACGCCGAGCACATCGCCTTTTTTCGCCGTATGGTCCCGCACGGCTGCAAATACCTCCGGGCTTACCTGTATGGTTCCCGTCGCCGATGCTGCCCGGTACGTGTCCGGCTTCTCATGGACATCGACCATGACAGCGCTGCCGTCTTTCTTAAAATGGGTAAATTCCGCCATCTGTCTCCTCCGTTCTATTTCCGTTTTATTCTCCAGGTTCCCACTCTTCTTCCGCTTCACGCACGGGAAGCTCTGCTCTCCCATACCAGGGATTCGTGTTCTCACCGCTTTGTCTTCTGTTTCCTGTCGCGCACGTAACCAGAACATGCTCGATCACCTGCCTGCGCAGCAGCTCCACAAGTTTCTCTGCGGCCGCCCGGTGTTCTTTTTCCTCATACTGGTGCAGTACCGCATAAAACGTTCTGCCTTTCAAATCCTTCTGCTGTCCCTGTTCCGATGCGATCAGCCGTGCCAGATCTTCTTCCGTGATATGGTGTTCCATCGTACAGCCAAGCAGTTCCGCCGCCCGTTCTGCCCGAAAGCAGTCCTTGCCAAGCGGCTGTCCCAGTGCCGAAAGACCTGTCACACCAATCACAAGATCTGAAGAGGAAAGCAGCGCCGGTTCATGTTCCGCCGGTGCCTTGCACGGCAGGTGCCTCGCGCCGTCCGCCTCGATCAGCGTCAGATCGGCCTTTTTGCGTGCCGCTTCAAATAGTTCCGTTTCCGGCATGGAAAGCTTTTCCGGATCCCGGCAGGCACTCCCGATAATCGCTGCGCGGCCTGTGCGAAATTTTCTTTCGACCGCTTCCAGACTCTGGTCATGCCATTCTTTCGGCGGACGGTAAATGTGCGTCGAAGTTGTCACCAGTACCTTCTGATCGTTTTTTACGCAAAAGCCTGCCATCTCGTACAGCAGCGTCGTTTTTCCGCCGCCGCCGATGATAGAAACTACATGGTTCTTTTCCTTTAAAAATGGGAACGCCGTTCCCATTCCTACCGGCTCCAGCTTCTGTTTTTCTGTTTTCTGCCAGATTCGAAGCATCTCCTCTGCCCCCTTCTGCCGTCTTTCTTTCTCACTCTACCATACTCATTTTGGGCTGTCAAATTTTACTCGCGCCGTAAAAACTTGAAAAAAGAACTGCCCCGATCGGGCATCCCCATCAGAGCAGTTCTTCTATTCTTACTGAACGTGTACGGTAAGCACCGCTGCATTTGATCTGTTTCCATCGCTGTCCGTCACATGATACGTCAGCGTGTAATCTCCCGGCACTGCAGTATCCACATCGCCGTCGATCTCAATCTGGTTAAAGAGTGACTCCTGGCTGTCTGCATCATCGGTCATCTCTTTGATATAGCTTGTTTTGTCCAGATCGTTTCCGGCTTCCACTGTTACTTCATACGTATTCAGGTACAGTTTTGGGCTTTCCGCCGGCAGTGCTTCGATTTCCATCTGCGCATCTGTCTCATTTTTTGTGCCCTCTGTGTCATTCTGCTGCGGCTCCTCTGTTGCCGGTGCAGACTCATCTGCCGCCCCACTGTTATCCGTTTCCTGCGTAGCCTCATTTTCCGCCGGGGTATCTTCCGCTGCAGCTTTATAATTCACGCGGCGTGTTGCTTTTGATACATTATTGTGACTGTCCTTTGCCGCATAGACAACCGATGCACTGGTATGGTCATCGTTCGGGAAAATGTTTTCAATCATCAGCGAATCTGTCACATCTCCGTCTTTCTCATCCGTTGCAGTAACGCCTTCCAGCAAAGGCGCTGTATCACTGCCTTCCTCATACGTTACATTCCCATCAGCTGGAAGCTCGATTTCCGGGCCTTTTCGGTCGTCCGTCACTACGACAGCTGCTGTACCGGCTCCTAGCGCCACGCACAGGACAATCAAACCTGCAACAATCCCTTTTTTCATGGCAGTTAATCGTCCTCCTCCTGGCCGTAATCTCCATATTTGTACTGACCGTATTTTCCGTATTTACCATACGCCTGTTTCTGCATATCCACCTTGTTCAGGACAACGCCAAGCAGCGGGCAGTTACTTCTCTCGAGCTGGCTCTTTACTTCCTGTGCAAAACGATAGCTGATCACACCGGACTCAATGACCATGATTGAACCATCACAGATTTCTGCAACGATTGCACTGTCGATAACGCTTCCAAGCGGAGGAGTATCCACAATCACATAATCGTAAACTTTACGAAGTGCATTTAAAAGACTTCGGAAGTTCTTTCCCCCCAGAAGCTCTGCCGGATTCGGCGGAAACGGGCCGGAATAAATCATGTAAAAGTTCTTTACATTGGTAGAACAGATGACATCCTCCAGAGTTGCCTGACCGGACAGGAAGTGTGCCAGTCCGCGAACAGATTTCTGTGTTTTCGTTCTTCCAAGAAGAACCGATTTCCGAAGATCGGCATCGATCAAAATCACTCTTTTTCCGCTCTCTGCAAGAGAAATGCCGAGCTGCATAGAAACACTGCTCTTTCCCTCATTTGGTGTACAGCTTGTAACCGCGATTACTTTCTTATCTTCTCCGCAGAACTGAAGGTTGGTCCGAAGAGATTTGTAGGCTTCCACAATCTGATAGCCTGATTTTTCCTGTTTTACTACTACCTGATTCACGTTCCGTATCCTCCCTTATTTCTTTCTTCCACGGCCGTTTTTGTTTTTCTTCTTGCTCTTTTTCTGTCCTTCTGCAAGAGGAATTATGCCGAGTGTACTGACACCCAGATAACGTTCTACATCTTCGGAGGTCTGGATGGTGTCATTTGTCAGATAAACAATAATGATGATGACAATCGCGATAAATGCACCTGCTATTGCACCGATCAGCCCGTTTTTCTTAATACTTGGGCTTACCGGCTCATCTGGAATATTCGCCTCATCTACCACATTTACAGCTTCTGTGTTCATAACGTTCTGAATATGATCTGATGCTGCTACACGGATTGCATCCGCCATCTGGCTTGCTACATACGGATCTTCGTCTTTTACTGTAATCGAAAGGATACGCGTATCGTTCTGTGTAGTAACAGTAATTTTGTTCAAAAACTCCTCATAGGTAAGATCCAGATTTAACTGTGCAATAACGGTTTCAACAACCTGACGGCTCTGAATCAGCTCCGCATAGTCTTTGGTTAAAAGAGAACTTGCCTGCAGATCTCCACTTGTTACAGTACTGCTGCTGTCCTGTTTTGACAGTACATACATTTTTGTCGTCGATTCATACTGCGGCTTCATAAATACTTTGCTGACCAGTACCATCAGAAGGCCAAGTGCCAATGCAGCTAAAATCACATAGCCAATTTTGCTCCAGAGCACACGAAGCAGTTCCAGTAAATCGATTTCAATTTCATCCTGATTCTGTTGATTCGTTTCCATCTTCTTCTCCTGACTTTTTTTAGATTTCTCCGGCATCCCTTAAGATTTCCATCGGATTATCGTGGAAAATCCTTTCGGCATATGCCTCTCCCATTTTTTTGAAACATAGGCAGCGCCTGCTCCTATGTTGGGAATACGTGTTTTTGTGTTGTGGGAATCGCTGCCGACAAAACCGAGCAGATCTTCCTTCATCAGTTTTCTGCAGTAGCGTTTTGCCCCCCACGTATACTTTCCAAGTATACTTTCCACATTCACCTGCAGTCTTGCGCCCATATCCACCAGATCGCTGGAAAATCCGACGCTCTTTACCGTTGCCTGATAGCGCTCCACATGCGCGATAATCGGTTCGTAACCGCAGGACAGTACATTGTAGACTCTCTCACGGATATGCTGTGCGGAATCTCCCTCGGAAAATTCCAACAGAACATAGGATGAACCGGCCATGGTCACATATTTCCGTTTTTCCAGGATATCCTGAAGATCCATGTTCGAGTGAAGTTCACACCCGAGATAAAGCGACATATCCGGATATTCCTTTTTTTGCCGCTTCCTGCAGTTTCAGAACTGCTCATGTACCTTTTTTGCCGGTGTTTCAAACATCCGCCGCCGATAATGCGGTGTGATGATAATCTTCCTGACCCCGTCCTCGTGCTGCATTTTCAGCATCGCCAGCGACTCTTCCAGGTCAGCTGCACCGTCGTCTACCCCCGGGACCATATGGCAGTGTACATCAAATAATTCCTTCATACCTTATCCCTCTTTTTGTGTTCTTTCTTCAAGTCACGCATACTTAGACATTCTACTTTAGTATACATCCTTTTGTGATCTCTGGCAATACAAAAAACATACTCTGTATTTATTTTTTAACATTTTTGTCAAACTTGCCTAAAATGAGGGATAAAAAAGAGACCTCCATTTTCATGTCGGCCTCTCCCGTTATTTTCTGCAGATGAAAACCCCTGCCTCTTTTGTGATCGCAATTCCGCCGTGTTTCTGAATTTTCTTTTCCAGAAATTCTTTGAATTCCCGCTGTCTCGGATACAGATACTCATTCTGATTTCCATGGCAGGAAAGGATATAGTCCAGAAGCGGCTCCGGCCGGTCGACCCAGAGACTGTCCTCGTAGATTCTTTTCTCTACGCTGCCAAAATAAGGCTTTAACTGCTTTTCTCCGTGATCCAGACCAAAAATAGTATACAGCGCCACCTCCGAAAGATTGATCTGCGGATCAAACTCCTGTACCAGATCGGTAATCTCTTTCATATGGCCTTTTCCATACGTACTGCAGTAGAACACGCCGTCATCTGAAAGCACACGGCTGATTTCCTGCAGACCGCGGGACAGATTCTGGACATAGAACAAAACATGATTTGCAATAATCCGGTCGTATTCCGCATCCGGAAACGGAAGCTTCTGGCAGTCCAGTGTCCGGAAATCAAAACAGGATGCCTTTTCTTCTCCCAGATTTTCCGCCGCATCCCGGATCATGCCGTCCGACAGGTCAGACAGACAGATATACTTTCCTTTCAGCACGGATGGCTCCGCTTTTTTCCAGAGCTGTCCGTTTCCGCAGCCAATCTCCAGAATCCGGCGCGCACCGTCAAAATCCATCTGTTCCAGAAGCCACGGGAACCATCCCTTTTTATTTTGGGAATACTGCTCGTGCAGCGAAATACGGATATTCAGGTTTTCCCCGTTTTTGTACTGCTCCACCAGCATCTTTTCCATATCGGTCAGATGAATCAGGTTCAGAATGCCGGTCCAGTCGATCTGGTTCGTCTCCTCCAGAATCTGTGTCGTATTCTGCAGCGCCTTTTCCATCTGTTCCAGATTTTCCATCTTCTTGTGCACAAGTCCGATCTGCATTTTCAATGATTTCAGAATATCCGCACTCGTATCGTGAATCGTCATATTTCCGATCTCATTCAGGGAAAATCCGAGATATTTCAGCGATAAAATTTTCTGCAGCTTCAGAAAATCCTCATCCGAATACATCCGATAACCGGATTCGTTAATAAAGCTCGGCTTCAGCAGCCCTTTTTTGTCGTAATAGCGAATTGTCCGAATGGTCACATGGGCCATCCGGGCAAATTCACCAGTGGTATAATATTGATCCATATCCACCACTCCTTCGCAAAAGCCGCTTTTTGCGGCCTTTGCATTTCACTTTTCTCTCTTACAGACGGTCTTTGTACATCTCAGCAAAGTAGTTCTGATACTCACCGCTGATGATGTGTTTCCACCAGTCTTCATTGTCCAGATACCACTGGATTGTCTGTGCAATTCCGGTATCGAAATTGTATTTTGGTTTCCATCCAAGTTCAGTCTCGATCTTGGTCGGGTCGATTGCATATCTTCTGTCATGGCCCGGGCGGTCTTTTACGTATTTGATCAGAGATTCCGGTTTGTCCAGAGCTTTCAGGATGGTCTGTACTACCTGAAGGTTTGTTCTCTCGTTGTGTCCGCCAATGTTGTAAACCTCGCCTACTTTACCTTTATGGATAATCAGGTCGATTGCTTCACAATGGTCGGATACGTGCAGCCAGTCTCTGACATTCTCACCGTTTCCGTATACCGGAAGCTCTTCGTCTGCCAGTGCGCGGCTGATCATAAGCGGAATCAGCTTTTCCGGGAAGTGATACGGGCCGTAGTTGTTGGAGCATCTGGAAACGGTAACCGGGGTACCGAAGGTTCTGTGGTAAGCCAGTACAAACAGGTCTGCGCTTGCCTTGGATGCAGAGTACGGGCTGGAGGTGTGGATCGGGGTATTCTCTGTAAAGAACAGGTCCGGGCGATCCAGCGGAAGGTCTCCGTAAACTTCATCGGTAGATACCTGATGATATCTCTTTACGCCGAATTTTCTGGAAGCATCCAGCAGTACACGGGTTCCCATTACGTTGGTCTGAACAAAGATGCCAGGATCCTCAATGGAACGGTCTACATGGCTCTCTGCTGCGAAGTTGACAACAACGTCAAATTTCTCTTTTTCAAACAGATCCATGATGAAAGCTTCGTCTGCGATATCACCTTTTACAAATTTGTAGTTTGGTTTGTCCTCAACCGGTTTCAGAGTCTCCAGGTTTCCCGCATAGGTCAGCAGGTCCAGGTTTACGATCTGATAATCCGGGTATTTGTTTACCATATGATGTACGAAGTTTCCGCCGATAAATCCGGCTCCGCCTGTTACTAATACTTTCATGCTTTTTCTCCTTTTTGGTGTGTTTATCTTCTCAGTTTTATGTCAATTCAACTTGTTGTACTCTCACTATAATGGGTGACGTTGCGTCATGGTCAAGAGGAGAATGAAAAAAGTTTGTGAAAATCTTGTTTTTTTCCCCTCCTCCCTGTCTATCTTAGAATTTTTACGGCGATTCTCGTAATATACTGTTCCATTTCCTGACTGGTCAACGCGTCCACCATATATTCCTCATAAAAGCGGTCGTCCAGCAAAAGTCTCTGTTCCGTGGCATACCGGAACAGCTTCCGGTACGCCGCTTCAATTCCCTGCCATGGTCCTTTATAATAATAGCAAAGATACTCTCCCTCCGGCCGAACCGTGTATCGCACTTTCGCCGGCACACGATCAAAAATCAGATAGAAATCACGGTAATCCAGAAAATTCCCCGTTTCCAGTGTTTCCCGTTTCTGAACAAACCCCACATTATACGAACTTCGATTTCCGTATTGCCCGCAGTAAGCATAGAGCTCTCCGATTTTCTGATTGACTGCCAGATTATCCGCTGATTCGCTGTGATTTGTGACAAGATACTGCAATGGCAGGGTATGAATCCCTACAGGACAGAAGGGATCTTTTTCAAACGCCTCACGGCATTCCGCCGATGCCTGTGCCAGAAACCGCTTCTTTTCCCCAATCCAGCGCTGCATCTCGCGGAGCCGCTGCATTTTTTCACGCACCACCTTCTCCTCCTGTTCCAGCAGTACTCCGAATTTTTCAGGACTTCGCTGTTCCAGATAATTTCGAATCTCTGCCAGCGGCATGCCCAGCTCCCGCAGCATTCCGATCACATCAAACGTTTCCATCTGATCCATCGCATAATACCGGTAGCCGTTTGTCCCTCTTCTTTTTGGTACGAACAGCCCAATCTCATCATAATGGAAGAGCGTTTCCTTTGTCGTGCCTACCAGCGCTGCAAATCGCCCCGCGCTTAAATACTCCTGTTTTCCCATTTCTGACTCCTTTTCCTGAATATGTGCTCTCGGAATTTTTCCTGTTTTTCACCTTTTTTGCACTTGACTATAGGGTTACCCTATCCTTTATAATAGCAAACGATTCAAATTTTCACAAGAAATCTTTCCCATCTAAAGCGTGTCTGAAAAAGGCTTTTCACACATAAAAAGGAGGTTTTTGATTATGAGTCAGTCACTCGCCAAGGATTTTAACTTCCGCTCCCTGCTGAAGTTTGCGTTTCCATCGATCATCATGATGATCTTTATGTCTCTCTACAGTATTGTGGATGGCTTTTTCATCGCACAGTACGTGGACAGCATGGCGCTTTCCGCCGCCAATATCGTCTATCCTGCCGTCAGCATTCTTCTTGCCGTCGGCATCATGTTCGGTACCGGAGGCAGCGCCGTTGTCGCCGCAAAGATCGGACAGGAAAAACAGGAGGAAGCCAACCGTAACTTTTCTGCCCTTACCCTTACCACACTGATCATCGGTATTCTGGGCGCAGCGCTCGGCAACCTGTTTTGCCGCCAGATCTGCAGTCTGCTTGGTGCAACGCCGGTGCTGATGGATTACGGTATCGCCTATCTGCGGACGATCCTTTCCTTTGCCCCTGTCTGTCTTCTCCAGGCGCTGTTCCAGTCCTTCTTTGTAACGGCAGGACGCCCGGGACTCGGACTTTCCCTTACGGTGTCCGCCGGCATTACCAACATGATTCTGGACTATCTGTTTGTCGTTCCGCTCCATCTCGGTGTTGCGGGAGCGGCCCTTGCCACCGGCCTTGGCCAGTGTATCCCGGCCGTTGCCGGTATTTTATACTTTACCTTTGCCCGAAAAGGCCTTCGTTTCACCCGGCCGGAGTTTTCCAAAGGCCTGCTCTCCACAAGCTGCTTCAACGGTTCCTCCGAGATGGTCAGCAATCTTTCCGCAGCCGTTGTCACTTACCTTTTCAACATGCTGATGCTGAAATTTGAGGGCGAAATCGGTGTTGCCGCCATCACGGCGATTCTGTACGGACAGTTTCTCTTTGTTGCGCTGTACCTCGGCTACAGTATCGGCGTTGCACCTGTGTTCAGCTTCAACTACGGCAGCCGGAACAAACAGCGGCTGATCCGGCTTTACCGCATCAGTATCCGCTTCGTTGTGGTAAGCTCTGTGATCATCGCACTTGTGGCCGCCTTCGGCTCTCCGGTCATTTCCGCCGTTTTCATGCAGAAAGGCACGTACGGCTTTGAACTGACACGCCACGGCGGATATCTGTTCTCCATCGCTTACCTGTTCTGCGGTACGAATATCGTCGCCTCCGGCATTTTTACGGCACTGTCAGACGGAAAGACCTCTGCTTTGATTTCTTTTTTGCGAACCTTCGTCTTTATCGTTCTCTCCGCGCTGCTTCTGCCGCTCGTGCTTGGCACCAACGGTGTGTGGCTGTCGATTCCGGTCGCCGAATTTCTGACGCTGTTCATCTCCGTGCCGAAGCTGTCCCGCTATTTCAAGGATCCGAAAGTCGCAACGGAGACGCAAACAAGTCCCAACTGATCTTACCGACTTCGCTGATTCTCAAAACCCCGCACAGGGATCCGTTGTTTTCACAGGATCCGCTGTGCGGGGTTTCTCTTTTGCTACCACTTTTTCCCCGGGCAGTCCCGCAGTGCAATCGCTGCCCGCATCTCCACGTAGCAGCCGCACATGCGGCACATGCCGGACAGCAGCTTTTCACACTCCTTACAGATGGAAAGCCGCCGCTCGTATTCCTCCTCCGGCGTTTTATCGTCCGCCGGAATTCTTGCAATATAATCATACATATTCTGAAAAAAGCCTGCCTCGTCCATCTCACGAAGCAGGCATTTTTTACAGATCCTGGTATTTCCGTCCATCAAACTCCTCCGGAACCGAATCTTTTTTCATCCCAGATATCTTCTGGTTTTTATGGTTTCCCTATTTTACGGCGATATGAAGCACACTGCACGCCGGAATGGTAAAGGAAATTCCCTCTTTTGTTGCCTGCACACCGTCAAAGCCCTGAACGCCAACCGTCTCCGGCGCTTCAAAGGTGTTTTTATCCTGCATATGGCCGGTTACGATCTCGGCTTTGATCTCGCCGGCTTCTTTTCCAAGAAGTACCGCCTCTACCGGATATGCTTTCTCCAGATCCACATTCGTCATCGTAATATGAAGTACACCGTTGGCATCTACCGAAACAGATTCCGTCAGATTCGGAACCATGTATTCATCTTCCAGACCAACCTGCTCCGTTTCCAGAGAGCTTGCCAGAAGATCATTTTCCTGATGTACCTGATACAGATCGAAAACATGATACGTCGGAGTTTTGACCATCTTTTCCCCCTCGGTCAGGATCATCGACTGCAGAACATTGACCATCTGTGCGATATTTGCCATCTTGACGCGGTCGCTGTGTTTGTTGAAAAGATTCAGGTTGATCCCTGCGACCAGTGCGTCACGCATGGTATTCTGCTGATACAGAAATCCCGGATTCGTTCCAGGCTCCACATCATACCAGGTACCCCACTCATCCACGATCATGCCGACCTTTTTGTCCGGGTCATACTGATCCATAATGGCGCTGTGGCGACGGATCAGCTCTTCCATATACATCGTCTTTTTCATGGTCTTATACCAGTCTTTTTCCGCAAACTCCGTTGCACTTCCCTTGTGATCCCAGGTTTCCGGCACCGTATAGTAATGAAGCGACAGGCCATCCATCATGCCATGCTGCTGTGGGGAGGTTCTGCGGAAGCATGCTTTCATCACTTCCTGCGTCCACTCATAATCATCCGCATTGGCGCCGCAGGCAATCTTCCGGATCTTTTTGTTTCCATCGTAATCACGCACAAAGGTCTGATATCTGCGGTACATATTTCCGTAGAATTCCGGATTCATATTTCCGCCGCAGCCCCAGTTCTCATTGCCGACGCCGAAGAAATCGACGGTCCATGGCTTTTCGTGCCCATTTTCCGCACGAAGGTCTGCCATCGGAGATACACCGTCAAATGTCATATATTCAACCCACTCCGACATCTCCTGTACAGTACCGCTTCCCATATTTCCGTTGATATAGGTTTCACATCCGATCTGACGGCAGAGTTCAAAAAACTCGTGGGTACCGAAGCTGTTGTCCTCGACAACACCGCCCCAGTTGGTGTTGATCATTTTTTTGCGGCTTTCTTTCGGTCCGATACCGTCTTTCCAGTGATATTCATCTGCAAAACATCCGCCCGGCCAGCGCAGTACCGGAACTTTGATATTTTTCAGTGCTTCAACAACATCGGTACGCATTCCGTTCACGTTCGGAATATCGGAATTTTCTCCTACATAGAGTCCTTCATAAATACATCTTCCCAGATGCTCCGAAAACTGTCCCTGGATTTCCTTATTGATTTTTGAAAGCTTTCTGTTCGCATCAATTACTAACTTAGCCATAACTTGTCCCCTTTCGAGATCTTAAATTTGGCTTTATTATAGGAGATGTATCTCACTTGTGTCAATGAGCGTACAAGTTGTTTCCCCATGATTTTTTCAAAAAGTGCGGCCGTCTGGCTGCTGACCAAAAGGCCGCTTGTTTTATTTTTCATTCTGCATACGAAAAAACCGCCCTGGTTTTCACCAGGACGGTTACCGTCCGTGCGTTAGAGGATTCGAACCCCCGACCTTTTGGTCCGTAGCCAAACGCTCTATCCAGCTGAGCTAAACGCACATTTCTTTGTCGCTTTAGAACTCTTTGTTTATCACTCGTTCCCGCTGACATCATGTATATTACACTATCCTAAGAGAAAAGTCAACACCTTTTTGAAAAAAATTTAAAATTTTTTCGAATAACAGTTTTTTGTGAAAATAAGGGCTTTTTCCCCTATTTCACAGTCCGCACCAGGTAGTCTTTCTTTCGCAGTTCCTCTTCAATCAGATCCAGGGTCTGCGCAGAGTCTGCCGATACGGTATGAAAATGTTCCCCTGATGTGATATTCTTCAGCGGCCGTGATTTTCCCTGCCGGATTTCTTCCATAAACAGTGCCACCTTATTTCGTGAACTGATATTAAGTTCCGCCCGCAGTTCTCCGTAAACCTCGTGACGCACAATCACATCCAGCACAACGCCGCCGAAATCCACAATTGTATTCAGCTCGTCCTGCATCTGCTCATCCGTGTGATTCACCTCAAAGACCCGCGTCTCTCTCACCGGGCTGCTGCAGATGTAGCCGCGGTTTGTCGCAATCACATCGTATCCGGCAGCGCGGATCAGGGCAATGTCCTGGACAATCACCTGACGGCTGACTTCACAGCTCTTTGCCAGCGCTGCACCGGAGACCGGCGTCTTACTGTTTGTTATTCTTTGAAGAATCTCTTCTCTTCGTTCCTTTCCACTCATCATAAAACAAGACCTCGCATTTCGTACACTTCCCTTATCTTATCACACTTTCCGCCGTTTCTACAATAGCAGGAAATCATTTTCCAAAAGCTTTGTCAAGGACTAAAACTTTATGAAATTTTCCGGGCTCTCGTATATTCGTCCCGCCAACTGCCAATCATGAACGTATAACAGTAACGAACGGTAACCATACGTTCCATGTTTCAGGAGGATGCATACCATGGCGATCAATAAAGTTGAACTGTGCGGAGTCAATACATCACGCCTTCCCGTACTGAATGCCGAAGAAAAAGAGACTCTGCTGAAAAAGGCCCGCGAAGGAGATGCTGCTGCCCGCGAACGCTACATTCAGGGCAATCTGCGCCTTGTCTTAAGCGTGATCAAGCGCTTCTCCAACAGCAGTGAAAACGCCGACGATCTCTTTCAGATCGGCTGTATCGGCCTGATTAAGGCGATTGATAACTTCGACACGACCTTAAACGTCCGTTTCTCCACCTATGCCGTGCCGATGATCATCGGTGAAATCCGGCGGTATCTGCGTGACAACAATGCGATCCGCGTCAGCCGTTCCCTCAGGGATACTGCCTACCGCGCCATCTGCGCCCGCGAACTTTATCTCAAGCAGAACCAGAAAGAGCCTTCGATCGAGGAAATCGCCGCTGAAATCGGCATTGGAAAAGAGGATATCGTCTATGCCCTCGATGCAATCCAAAGCCCAATGAGTCTGTATGAGCCCGTCTACACGGAAGGCGGCGATACCCTGTATGTCATGGATCAGTTAAGTGATAAGAAAAATAAAGAAGAAAACTGGGTGCAGAACCTCGCCCTGCAGGACGCGGTCGCCCGTCTCAATGAGCGCGAACGCCAGATCATCCGCATGCGTTTCTATGAGGGGCAGACCCAGATGGAGGTTGCCCGGGAAATCGGCATCTCGCAGGCGCAGGTCAGCCGGCTGGAAAAGTCCGCCCTGCGCTCTATGCGGAATTATCTCTCCGACGAGCGGTAACGCCCGCCGTTCACTGAATTTCTGCAAACTCCAGCCGGTAATCCGACGGCGGCATTCCATAGTGTTTCCGGAACACACGGGAATAGTAAAAGGGATCTTCAAATCCGCACGACAGCGCCGTCTGTTTGACCGTCATCCCCATCTGCAGCAGCTTTTCTGACTGCTGCAGCCGATATTCCAGCAGATACTGTCCTGGTGACCAGCCGATTTTCTTCTGAAACAGACGGTTCAGCGTTGTGCGGCTGACCGCCATTTTCCGCGCAATTGTCTCCGCGCAGAACTCACTCCTGTGATACCCTGCGGCAATCAGAGCCATCGCTTCCATAATCCGCGGATCCTCCTTCTTTCTCTCCTCCCGCTGCGGCTCCGCCAGATCCTGGTACACGCCCAGAAGCGCAAGCAGCACACCGACGGCCTCCTGGCTGTTCCGGCGATAGAGTTCCATCTGGCAGAGACGCTCAAAATACGGCAGAAGCCTTTCCTGACGGAGAGGCGGCGCCGCCGGCTGCTGTGGGTTCAGTACCGACCGTGCCAGAATCTGCCGGCATTGTTCCCCGACAAAATCAACCCACACATATTCCCACGGCTCGTTCTCATCCGGCGCATACTGCACCACCTGCTCTGGACAGATTAAAAAGCTCTGTCCGGCGGTAAGTGTGTACGTCTTTTTCCCGCAGGTAAACGTTCCCTTTCCGCTTATAATATAATGTATAATATAGCACTGCCGTACACCCGGCCCCCAGGAATGCAGATCATGGCAGTCCTGCCGCCCGGCATCGACAGGCCGGATCCCGTTCATTTCTGATACAAGCATATTCTTTCCTTTTCCCGTATTTTATTCTTTATGAAGCAAAAATCCATGCTTTTGTCTTAAAATTCCATGGTTTTGCTCTGGAAATCCATCTATACTCAAAGTACATCAAAACTTACGGGAGGTCAATACTATGATCAAACTTACACCGCCGATGGGCTGGAATTCCTGGAACACCTTCGGAGAAAATATCAATGAAAAAATGATTTTTGAAACTGCTGATGTCATGGCCGAGAGCGGCCTGCGCGATAAAGGATACGAATATCTTGTCATCGACGACTGCTGGTCTTTACGTGAACGCGATGAAAACGGCCATCTTGTGCCGGATCCGGAAAAATTTCCGCATGGTATGAAAGCCGTTGCCGATTACGTTCATTCCAAAGGGCTGAAATTCGGTATGTATTCCTGCGCCGGAAACATGACGTGTGCCGGCTACCCTGGCAGCTATGAGCACGAATTTGTCGATGCGGAAACTTTCGCATCCTGGGATGTTGATTTCTTAAAATACGACTACTGCTACCACAGCCCGATCCTGCACGGAAAATATCTGTACCGCCGCATGGGACTGGCACTCGAGAACTGCGGCCGCGACATTCTCTTCTCTGCCTGCTCCTGGGGTGCTGATGAAACGCATGAGTGGATCAAAGAAACCGGCGCTTCCATGTGGCGTTCCACCGGCGACATCTTTGATACCTGGGATTCTGTCAAAGATCTCGTGGCACAGCAGGAAAAACTGCATCCGTACAACGGCGTCGGCTGCTTCAACGATATGGACATGCTGATCGTCGGCATGCATGGAAAAGGAAATGTTGGACTGGCCGGCTGCAGCGATGTCCAGTATCAGACACACTATGCACTGTGGGCATTCCTTGGCTCCCCGCTGATGATCGGCTGCGACATCCGCGAGATGAGCGACGAAACCCGCCGCATTCTCATGAATGACGAAATGATCCGCATCAACCAGGATCCGCTCTGCCGTCAGCCGTATAAAGTGAAAAACCATGCATGGAATGACAAGGTTCTGATCTATGTGAAGGCACTCGCAGACGGAGATCTCGCCATCGGTATGTTCAATCTCAGTGATGAAAAATCACGTGCAGCCATGAATCTGGATGAGATCGGCCTTCCGTTCTCCACCGGCCGTACGCTGGAGCTCACAGAGGTCTGGACCGGCGATACGCTGCGCGCCCGCAATGCATCTCTCACTGCAGAACTTGAGCCGTTTGCATCGAAAGTATACCGTGCAAAGGTCGTAAAACTCTGATGGCAAGCTGCATGCAGTGCGGCAAAGAGCTGACGCACAATGAAATCGGCGCACACCGCAAATTCATCAACCGCGGCGCAGAACAGTTTTACTGTAAGCAATGCCTCGCCGCGCATCTCGGTGTCACGCCGGAACGGATTGACGAAAAGATCGAACAGTTCAAGCGGCAGGGGTGCACTCTGTTTGTATAGAATTCCAATTGCAATTGCCCCACTACTTCCAAAATGCACAGAGCCGGATTTCCGCAAAAAAAGAAATCCGGCTCTGTTTTTAAGCTGCATAAAAATTATTTTTTCTGTCTTTCCTTCAGATACGCCCCGGCATCTTTCAGAAATCCCGCCACAATCATCAGAATCACAATTCCGATCGGAAATGCCGCCACGATACTGACCGACTGCAGATTGCTCATGGAACTCTCAGAAAACACCAGTGCAATTGGAAACAGGATCAGCAGAAGACACCACATAAGCTGGATTCCCTTCGAAGGCTGCTGTCCTTCCTCCAGACGGCGGTAACTGTAGCAGGAAACCGTCAACGCAATCGAGTCAAAGGAAGTCGCATAGAAGGCAATCATCGTGAGCAGCAGAACGGCAAGAACCAGCGGCGCACATGGAATTTTCTGAATCATGGCGATAATCATTCCGTAGAGATCGCCCTCTTTGGCATACTGCGCGATAAAATCTGCCTTTCCCGTCATCTGCATTCCCATCGACTCATTTCCCATAATGATAAAACTTAAAATCGTCGACCCAACGCCGAATCCATAACCGCCAAGGATCGTCTGCCGCACTGTTCTGCCACGGGAAATGCTTCCGATAAAAAATGGAGCCGCTACACACCAGACCATCCAGTACGCCCAGTAATAGATTGTCCAGTTCTGTGGAAAGTGTGTCTCACGCAGCGGGTCTGTATCGGTCGCCAGGGTCGGAAAATACTGGATCATCCGTCCAAGAGAAGAAAAGCCCGTCTCAATAATATACCGCGTCTGTCCGCCGAACAGCAGCACATACGCCATCAGACCGAAAAACAGATAAATGCAGAGCTTTGCCAGAAAACCGATTCCGCGGAAGCCGTGCAGCAGGGAATAGGTGTATACAAAACACGTAATCAGCAGAATAACAATGGTAACTGCGGTCCGATCCAGACTGACGTGGAACAACGCATTGATTGCACTTGCCATCAGCGGCGTTGCTACACTGAATGTTGTTGCCGTTCCGGCAAGAAGCGCAAATACCGCCAGTACATCAATCAGCCGTCCGCCGATGCCGTCCGTCTGTTTTCCCAAAATCGGGCGGCATGCCTCGGAATATCTTTGCCGGTTTCGTTTCCGCACATGCAGCATAAAACAAAATGCTGCCGCAAGCACAAGGTAAAATCCCCAGGGAATCAGACTCCAGTGAAACAACGGATATACCCCCGCCCACTCCTGTACTCCGCCCATTTTTTCAATCTGCGGATCAGCAGCATACATCACCCATTCGGAAAAAGAATAAAACAGAATATCTGCTGCAAGGCCGCACGTAAACATCATAGATCCCTAGGCAAAAAAGGAATATTTCGGTTTCTCGTCCTGCTCCCCCAGTACAATCGTACCATATTTCGAAAACGCCAGATACAAAGAGAACAGAAAAATACCAAGTCCAATTGCAAGATAATAGACTCCAAAGGTATCTCCCAAAAAGAAGCGTACCTTTGCAAGGATTGTGTTGGACTGTTCCGGCAGGAGGAAAAACAGAATACTGAGCACTGCAATCATTCCCGGCGGCAGCAGCGTGATCATCCAGTCAATCTGCCCTTTTCCTGTATTTTCTGCTCTGTTTCTTTTTCTCCGCTCTGTTCTTATCAACCGTACTCATGTTTTCTGTTCCTTTCCGCCAGTTTCTGCTGTTACCGTTTTTCTGTTCTGGTATGCCTGCCGATCCAGCTTATTTTTCTTCTGTTTTTTCCTGCCCTGTGTCTCATATCCGCAGTAAGACGAATCCAGTGCGCAGAGTTCCGGGAAATCATCAATCTCGATCAGGTCACCTTCCTGCATCGGATAAATGCCAAGTTCATATTCTTCAAAATGACAGAACATTGCCACATCATCCCAGTAAATCTGACGGTTCTGTTTTTCTTCAAATTCCAGTTCCAGATGACGTTTCAGCTTTTTCCATCCTCCCTGCTCCAACGTGATACACTGAAGAGCTGCCAGCCGCCCTTACCGCCAGTCCGGCTGCAGGAACGCACGATTCCATTCTCCACCTGCATCAGCCATTCATCCGTCTCTTCTTCCGTCCAGACGGCATTGTAGCCGGAACGGGTAAACTCCGGTAAGAGAATCTCTTTGCGGTAGATGATCTGATCTCCGTCCAGAATCATCGCATTTTCCAAGTGTTCCCGTGCAGCATAGAGTGACGCAATATTATTGCAGGAATCCCAATACGGATTTTCCACCAGTGTCACATCTTCGTATTCTGACTCCATGCATGCAAACTGTTCCTTTTTATAGCCGACCACCACATAGATCTCATAAATCCCATTTTCATGCAGCGCCTGAATCACCGTATCAATCATGCGGACACCGTTCACACGGATCAGCGGTTTCGGCGTATCAAACGTCACCGGCCGCATCCTTGTTCCCGTTCCGGCCGCCATAATAATCGCCCGCTCGATACGGTTTTTCTGCTGTTTTTTTCCTCTCTGCGTCCATTGTTTTCATTTTCTCAACCTCTTATTTTTCCTGTTCTGCACGTTCCCGCATAACAATCTTATAGTAATCCTTAGCATATCGGTACTGTTTCAGAGAATACTCGCCAAACTCTACACCCAGCTGACTTTTATATTCACACCAGTTGCTCCACAGAAGCCCGCACACTGCAATGTACGCATAAATCTTTGTACGAATCTCCTGCGGACAGCCTTCTGTAAAATAGCTGTCGATCAAAGCATCCACCTGCGGGCGTTCATACATCGCATAGATACAAAACATTGCCAGATCGACATGCGCATCCTGCATTCCCGCATATTCCCAGTCAATCAGGCGGATTTTTGTTGCCCCGCTTTCCTTGGTAAACAGAAAGTTGTCCGGCACTGCATCAATATGGGTCAGCGTCCACACTTTCGGCTGCTGCTCCAGGTATGTTTTCAGTTCCATCACATGCATCTTGGTTGCCGCATAGTCCCGGTAAACGGATCTTCTTCCCTCCCACAGGCTTTCATAATAGTCAATCTGCCCAAACAGGGAAAACGTATGCGCCACTTCCAGATGTGCCTCATGAAATGCCCGCAGCTTTTTCATGCAGGCCCGCACATCCTCCGGATCTGCCGGATCACACACGCGCGCATGTTCCAGATACTTCGTAATTTTATATCCATTTTCCGGATTGATCGATACAATTTCATCGCAGATGTCTTTGCCGTCCAGCGTCTGGTAAACTGCAGCTCCTGCCTGCGGTTGATCAACCGACTCGTTCCTTCTCCCGGAATCCGCATAATATAGCGCTCTCCACGGCAGGTAAATAAAAAGGAACGGTTTGTCATTCCTTTTTTCAGAACCTCAATTCCCGTAATCTCTTCCCTGGAAACCCGAAGTGCCTTTTCGATTTCCGTAATTGCATCCGACTGTAACTGATCTGAATTTTCATCCAGTTCCCGCAGCTGCTCGTAAGTATTGATCTCCACCACAGCCCCTTCCGGGACAGTCTTGGCCTGCACCGGCATCCCCTGTTCCACAAACAATGCATCCTCCCAGAAAACATGGTCATATCGGCGGTCAGGTACCATCTTTTCGATTCGCTGTGCCATCGTCTGCGCCGCTGCATCCGTCAGGTAGCTGATTCCGATCATATGATTTCCTGTCCGTTCTTCGTCAGCCGGCACAAGCTCCCACTTTCGATTGATACGGACTGTACTGTCGGGATCTTTTGCATCACTCACCAGATACCAGGAATACCACTCATATTCCGAAAATAGATTTTCCCGGCACCAGAGATCACACGGCACGATATACGTTTCACCAAGATACGGCAATGCCTTTGCCAGCGAATGCAGATTATTTTTCTCTGCGTAGTCCATATTTACAATCAGCTTTACGCCGTACTGGTCAACCAGATAATCGTACTGCTCTTTCATAAAGCCGACAACAACATAAATTTCCTTCACGTTTACCTCGTGAAGCTGACGGATCAGCCGCTCAATCAGCGGTTCCCCATTTATTTCCAAAAGCCCTTTCGGCGTTTCCATATTAATCGGCACCATCCGCATTCCATATCCGGCAGCCAGAATCACCGCATTTTTCGGGTGATGTTTTGCCATCTCAATCTTTGCTTCCGGTGTCAGTTCCATCTCTATTGTCAAAAGTCCCTGTCCCTGCAGTGATTTTACCGAACGATTCACAATTCCCAGCGAAAATCCGCACTGCTCCGCCAGAGCACGCTGGTTCAGGTATTGATACTGCAGAATCACGTTCAAAATATCAGATTCTTGTTTGTTCATGTACATTGTTCCTTTTGTTTTTGTGAACATTGTTATTATAATACAGGACCGGCGTCATGTCAACCTGTCAGCCGATCCTGAATGTAATTTTGAATTATTCTGTTACTTTGCATCCTTTTTTACTTCCGGTACGAGATCCACGCAGACAATTTCAGGAATATTGTTGAACCGCGGAACAACTTCCGTATTTCCAAGTCCGGCGGACAGCACCAGATGCCGTTTTCCATCCTCCGAATCAAAAACTCCCTCAAGCCGCCCCGGAAACCATCCCATATCCGGCGCATAAACACCGCCGATTCCAGGCAGAATAACCTGGCCACCGTGGAGATGACCGGAAAATACACAGTCAATGTCCCATTCTTCCAGCCCGTCATTTCTCAGCCAGGCGATTGGGAGATGGCTGAGCAGGATTTTGTAACGGTCGGTGTTCTCAAAATCCCTTAAAAACATACACTCTCCTGGATCAGCTTCATCGGTTTCGAGGTATTTGTCCGGGAGACAATAGCCATAAATGCCGCCAATCCGGAGGTGCTGGCCATTAATGGTGATGTCCTCGTACTGGTGATCCAAGACATTGGCACCGGCAGATTCGTATAAAGAAGAAATATTCACTCCATAATTCTGTTCATATTCCAGTTCGTGGTTGCCAAGAGATATGTAGACGGGAGCAATGTCACATAAGGACGTAATTAATTTATCAGCAATGTCCGTTTTGGGTTCATCAGAATTCAATAGATCACCCGTAAGCAAAATCAAGTCTGGTGTCTGATTTGCTAACCAGTCGATCAGCTTCTGATTGTTTTCTCCAAACTCACAGTTATGCAGATCGGTCAGTTGTAAGATCTGGATTGACGTATCAATTTTATCAGAATGGATCTGATAAGAAGAACAGATTAATGAATATTGCGATTGATAAATGGTTCGTCCTGCCATGATACCGACGAATAACAGTCCACTAATGACGAATGTCTCTTTATGCCATCGTAGTGTTTGCATTAATTTATCCTCTTTCCCACCATTCTACATTTTACGTAATTTCTTCAATTGACCTGCACCTATGAATCATCTCTGGATAATTCAGATATACCTTCTCAACCAATTCCCAATAACCACCCTGTAATATCGGGGGAATATGATCTATGCAGTCATAAAGTGAAAATGCATGAACCTCTTTCCCGAAAACTATTATGGGATTCAAAATACATGATGATGCCACTGTAATTAAAACCTTATCAGAAATGTCATCCGTATTCATAACAATAACTTCCCAAGGAATCGCAGTATTATGATTGGTTTTATATCCTAATTTTTCAAAGCGATTTACAGGATTTCTCGGATGAATTTTTACCATCATATTTTGTTTTCCAACTTTATCTGCTAACGCTTCTATCAATTCAACATCATTAACGCCAGCACCATCGGCAAAAAATGATTCCTCAAAAAAAATATATTTTTTATCATATTCATTCACAAATGAATCATATTGAAAAACATTGTTTACAATACCCCTGAATTTCAAATCACTGCAGTCAATTTTTTTTAATACATTAATATCACATTCCGGATTCCATTGAATCAACTGCGGATTAAACGCTAAAAACTCCTCTAAGTTTCCTGGGATCACCTTTGTTTTGTATAAATATTTATGCAAAAATCTTTTAATTCCAGATTTATTCCCCCCATAAAAATACTTTAAATCAGAATAAAAATTTGCAAACGAAGAATATGAAGCCAGTCCTTCTTCAAATACATGCAGTTTAATATCATGTAGTTTATGTCCAAGTGCATTATACAATATCTGAGAGAAATTATCGAAATTTGCAAAATAAATATCTGAATATACCGGTTTTATATTTACATACTTACTTAAACCATATAATGGAAATATAGCATCGATTTTTCTTGTAAACATATTATGTGAAACCTGATTTTTAGTCAGTTCCAAAGATTTAACATGGTAAACCTGTTCAAATAAACCACATTCCTTAATACGCTGCACGATATCTTCACTATCGTTCATGTGATCCGAAACAATGGCATCCCAGGTCGCTTCATTTTTATCCATGTACACAATCCATAGTGCAACAAGAGTTTGATACACATTGTTACAAATAATTAATTTTTTCATTTTTCTTACCCAAAAACCTCTGAATTTTAAATAAATCCCCCATATGGATACATTTCGACATTTTGAAAGTATCTTTAAAATCTTTGGATTATTATCGATCTGAACTCCATACATAAACAATCGATTTACTTTAGAATTTTCAAACAGTGTTCTGAGATATTGCCTCTCTTCCTTATGTGGCAATTTGTTTTCAATAAGTACATCGATCGTCCGCAAAATTTCTTGAGAGATTTTAATACACACTTCATTAGATAAAGAATCGTTAAATTTCGTCCAATGATCCAGAAAAATAATCAACTGTTCATAATATCTATTTAGATAAAATGGTTTCCTTTTATCAAATCGATTCGCCAGTCCGCTTATTGAGTATGTATATAAATAATCATACACTGTTTCAAAAACAACTTTTCTGGTTTTACATAAACAATTTAACAAGAAAACAGTATCTTCACCCCAAAATATTTTTTCAGGGAATAAAATATTCTGCACAAGAGATTGACGATATAACTTTCCCCAACACGAATTCAAAAGACCTTCTTTCATTGCCTTTGCCATATTATCAATAGATGCCATTCCTTTTACTGTGCCAATCTGCTCTCTTTCTTCTTGCTTGCATATTACAAATCCTGTAATTAAAATATCCTGGTCTCCAATACTGAATAACATTTTTTCCAGATAGGTAGGAACAATTTTATCATCACTATCTATAAACGTTACAAAAGTCCCACCCGCAATGCGAAGCCCAGCATTTCGTGCTGAACTCACTCCTAAATTTCTTTGATGAATAGCAATAAATCTTGCATCTCTTTGGACGTATTCATCAATAATTTGAGAGCTTCCATCTGTTGAGCCATCATCTACCAAAATACATTCATAATTTCTGTATGACTGCTCATATATACTTTCCAAGCAGTCGTTTAGTTTATCATACACATTGTACACTGGAACAATAATACTGATATCTACCATTCGTTCCTCCATCCTCCACTTAATGAATCCAGCACAGCAAAGAAAGAATGGCACACCTAAATTTAATTTTAAAAGCTATGTTGTTTGATTTAAAAATAAACATAGTTTTTTTTCCAATTGCGTCAAAAGCCATTTTCCTAAGGTAGAATATCTTTTTTTCCACGAATTAATCACACCATTGACAATTTCCGGATAATATAATTCACAATACCATTGATACAATTGAGGATAGGATTGTAAATTAACAGTAATTTGCTGTGCAGAAAGATGGTAACCATATTCTTTCCTTTCTTCATTATCATTTCTAAAAGTGGTGCTATCATCTCGAATATAATACAAATATCCATTCGTGTCTAAACAAGCGAAAGAATTTATTGATAAAAACATACGTGTCATCCACTCCATATCCTCAAAATAAAACAATGTTTCATTATATTCTGGAACATTCCCATGGAAAGCACTTGTTTTCCATATTTTATTAGGATATCCCCCTCCAAATCCATTATAATTTGTCAGTAACTTTTTCGTTGCATTTTCCATATCAGAAACAAATTCATTTGCAGGCAAGTATTCCTCATTTTTTTCATTTATAAATATTTTTTTCCACCCAAAAACAACCATATCCGCTTGAGGATATCTCACAAAACAATTCATAGTATCTTCCATTATGTTTTTTTCAATAGCATCATCACTGTCTAAAAACATAAAGAAATCACCATGCATTTCTTTTAAACCTTTGTTTCTTGCTGAACATACTCCTCCATTTTCTTTATGAAATACCTTAATTCTTTCATCCTTTTCTCGATATTGATTGCATATATCCAATGAGTTATCCGTACTTCCATCATCAATAAGGATCAATTCTATTTTGGAGAAGCTCTGACATAAAATACTATTTATGCATCTTGATAAATATGGTGCTGTATTGTATACAGGAACAATAACGGTAACCATCGTATCATTCATAATATTCCTTCTTTAAACTGTGACTAAAAACTGTTCTATATCCCAAAACCATATGCTTTTGCAATTGCATATTCCCACTCTCCACGTTTTTTTAATAAATATGTAATGCACTCTCGCACTGCACCATATCCTCCAGACGCTTTAGCAACATAGTTTGAAATTTGCTTAACTTCGTCGCACGCATCTCCTGGACAACAAACCACTCCAGCTAATTGCATGGGTTCCCAATCATTAAGATCATCCCCTATATAGCCAATACATTCTTTCCTAAGCCCATTATTAATCATAAACTTTGACAAAAAGCACTTTTTATCCGAAATTCCCTGATAAACATAATCAATCTTTAATTCTTTCATCCTTTTTTCGACAGCAAAACTCTTTCTTCCCGTCAAAACCATTGTTTTTATCCCCGCACAACGAGCGGCAAATATTCCGGCTGCATCTTTAGTATTAAATTTTTTTATTTCATTTCCCGATGCATCATAATATATTCCTCCATCGGTCATAGTTCCATCAACATCTATCACCAATAACTTAATCTCTGCAAAATCGCTCATATCTACCTCTTTTCCTGATAAAGTGAAGGTGTTAAAAACTCAACTGAAACATGCGAAGCAATCTCTGTAATCAGCTTTCCCATTTCATGATTCCTCTTCCAATTATTAGCCGGAATTTCTTTTTCCAGATGTTTGGTGGCAAAATTACTTCCATTTGCAAAACCATCATACCCTGCCAATACAACTTTACCGGCCCCCAGATTAGTCACTAGTTTTAACAACATTATTCCACAATTATCAAATAAATGATTATGTGAAAAAGCATAGTCTGCATAGTTTACAACATACTCTGCAGCCATTCCCGCTGAGAGTAAATTAGATGTAATAATTTTATGCGAATATGTATTTCTGTTTCCATAAAAATCCCATCGCTTAAAATTACTGAAAAAAGCAAAATCACATTCAAATCTTTCCCATACAAAATTAGCTGAAAAAGATATAACTGTATTTTCACAGCATAATTCTCGAATGGCATTCTCAGCATTCTTGATACTACTTCCAGAAGCAAGTAATAGAACCGTTTTCCCTTGCACACAGGTTCTTAGCTTTTCTATGCTTTCTCTATCATTAACACCCCGATTCTGATACCCAATATATAATTGTTCAATGTAATCCTTATCCCAACGTGTTTTCCTTTCCGGTTCAATCATGGAAAGAATTTGATTAATCTGCTTTGTTTTCAATGTTCCTTTATTAACCAGGTATTCTGCAAATGTACGATGGACATGATGCTGGGCTGACAGAGCATATGCTGTGGAATATCCCCATGGTATTTTCTTCTTAATGTCTACAATGTATTCATCAATAGCATCATATACCGGTTCCATATTGTATCCAGCAGCGTGCGTGCGATTCATGTACTCCATAATTAACTCTATACATAAATTTCCCGGAACACGCCCCATTCCGTATAACGACCCATCTACAGTAATTCCCCTTGTTGGCGGCTTCATTTCAATAAAAGCCTGCGCAAGTGAATAAGATAACGATTGATTTTCATGTAAATGCAATCCTAAATTTATAGATGGATCCAGATTATTATCAAGCAAATACAATAATCTGATTAAATCAGATTTTAACATTGACCCGAATGTATCAACAATGGAAAATGCATATGGATGAATCTCATTGACACGTTGGACGATCTTTAGTACCTGTTCATCTGAATACCCTAATAAATTAATAGGATTAATATAAACCTTATACCCTTTATCAATTACTCTTTTAGAAAATTCTAATCCTTCCTTCAAATCATAATCATGGAACGAAATACGGATAATATCAATATCTCCATTACAAGGTTCCAACTTACTATCATCATATTGATCCTCTTGAACTAATAAAGCATATTTAATACTATCTATTTTAGGTGGTAATAAACTCAATGCTTCTTTCACATTGTTGTATAAAGCATAATCTGGATTAAACACACAATCCTTAAGAAATCCAACCTCCAAAATATCTATTCTGGATTGGATCATTTTTTGTGCAATATCATAAATTACTTCTTTTCCAAAATAACTTCCTGTAATATGACCACCATCTCGTAAAGTGCAATCCAACAATTCAATTCCATTCATATTATTTTTTATCATGAGGCTCCAGCCCTCTTTCCTTTACAATCCGTTTGATTTCTTCAAGATCTTTGGGTGTATCAACGGAAAGAATATTTAAATTATCCATTTCAATCAATTTTAATTGTTTTCCATAATCAAGAAATCTCAACGTAACAATTCCTTCAATACGTTCAAATGTACCCGGTTTACTATCTCTATAGAAATCAAGCATCATCTTATTATATCCAATAACGCCAACATGCTTATAATATCCAAAATCAATCGCATCAAAAGGAAATGGAATTGGCGTACGGGACATATATAACGCATTCATTTGATCATCAAAAACCATTTTAATATTTGAAGGATCCATCACCTGAGAAGGCTCATGCATTTTAGTAATAATATTTGTTCCAAATGGTCTATCCTGCGGAACTTCTTCCGGAACAGACGCATCAATAGATGCAGGATCAATAAGCGGCTCATCTCCATTAATACCAACATAAAAATCCGCACTGATTTTATCCGATACCTCTTGAAGTCTTTCAGGTGCAGTTGAATGTTCCCCTGTCATGATATATGGAATATTGTAGATATCACAAACATCCACAATCCTCTTATCATCGGTAGCTACAAATAATTCATCCACCTTTTCAGCATCTTTTGACTGGTTGTATACCCACCAAATCATCGGGCGACCACAAATATCAGCCAACGGTTTTCCTGGAAAACGTGTCGATGCATATCTTGCTAAAATAACTCCTATTACTTTCATAATATTTACCTCCTGTTTACACATTATTTCCAATTTATATTTTTTCTGACTACTCGAGCTGGACTCCCAGCAGCAATACATCCTGCCGGAACATCTTTTGTAACCACAGAACCCGCTGCAATTACTGCATTATCTCCTATTACAACACCTTTTAATATAGTAACTTTACTACATACCAAAACATGATTTCCTATAATTACAGATGAATTTTCAGTAACCTTATTTCTGTTTTCAATTACTTCATGAAAATCCGTATCCATAATTTGACACTCCCAGGAAATCGCACAATCACTGCCGATACGGATTTCATTTCTCGATAAAATGTATGTATTGGCGGCAATGGATGTGTTTGAACCTATCTGCACTTTACCCGTACTCGCAATAATAATTCTTGCTCCAGCATAGATATAAACTCCATCATGTAAATGCAACGAACCATTTCCATCAATTTTAATCAAGGTTGATGCAATTCCAGGAATTGCAAGATATCCAAATATTCCTTTTGGATACCCGATATGAACTTCACCATATCGTTTCAAATCATTCTTACCGGCATCAATGTAAGTTTTCTTTGCAACTATAAACCAGCCATTATCAGACGGCCATATTCTTGTATATTGTAAGGTTTTAAAAACAGCAATCTTTTTTCTCCTAATTTCATTAATCTTTGATATAAGTTTCCTCATATATTCCTCACAACTTTTCAGCACTGTTTTCTTAGTTTTTCAATGATTTTGGATGATACGGCATTTCTTTCTCTTTCACTCAAAATAGCGTAATAGCCAATCAATACAGAAATTGTGACTGTAATAACGCCTTTCTCACATAGCAGAAGCCATCCTCCACTGGGATAGTTTTTCAACGCACACACACATACACCGGATGCTACAATTGTAAACAGTACTGGCTTAAAAACATCAATATAAAATGTATACCATTTTTGTCCAAGACATATAGCACCGTATGGTACCGTGAATACTAAAATTCGCAGGATACCTAATGCCGTACTGACTCCTGTTACAGCATAAATGCCTAAAGATGTATTCTTCAACAAGATGAAAACTATCATGGTGCTCAATACGCCATGTATCAAAACAACAATTGAATTGAGTTTTAATTTGTTAACCACTGTAAAAATATTATACAGGCAATTTACACTTCCACTAAAAATCAAGCAGGCCACTGTAATAATAGATAATATTTGCAGTTGCTCTGCATTTTGTGTTGGCTGCCAAAGTTTAAAGAAATCTTTTCCACAAACAATCAATACTATTACCGGTAAGTTTGTGACCACACCCATTATTTTCATAGATTGCTTAACTTCTACAACAAGTTCTTTAAACTTTTTTTGGGCATACATAATTGTAAAATCAGGAGTAAATACACTAACTATACTGCCCATCAAGCTGTAAATCAGATTTGGAACAGTTTTTGCCAGAGACAAAACTCCCATAGCAGTAGCACTGATAAACAAATTAGTAATAAGCAAATCTAATCCATCTGCCAAAATTTGTCCAAATTTATTAACTGTATTCCAAATTCCTGACTTTATCAATATGAATACATAAGAAAAACAAAAATTGCTTCTTTTAATCTTAATTTCAGGGAGTAACTTTTTTGTATACTTCACATCATATATAAGTATAATGATTCCAGAAACAAGCCCTCCAATTCCAACAACCCATACATGAGGAGTCCAGAAGAGAAATCCAACCAAAATAACCATTGCTCTGGCAACATTTCCCTGCGCAGTACGAATATATTCAAGATAAAGCTTATTTCTTGCAAAAGTGGCTACACTAAAAACAGATCCAATAATGCCTAATAAACAATTGATAAAAAGTAATACAAACAACAGCTGCACATCATAAAGCAAATTTTCCGGCACATTTATCAGTGATTTTAAGCATAAAACAATAAATATCCCTATGGTACCTAATACAGCTGCTATCGATCCATTTGCAAATAACGCTGAAGTAAAATATCGATTAGCGTCGTCTGTCTTTTTTTTCTGTCAAAGAAATCGTCACAAATCTACCAATCATTGAATTTAATGCAATGGTAATAAGACTCGTATAACTGACAAAATTATTTGCCAATGTAATAAAACCATTTGCTTCTACACCAATTGTACGAACTATATATGGAGACAGAAAAAAACTAATACATAAGGATATGCCAAAATTAATAAAATTTGCAGCCATATTTATAGTTAATTGTCTGTTTTTCTGCATGCTATTTCCTTTTTTATCTATGGAGTCACAGTTGGTCCAAGTTTTTCTTTCCATCCGTCACAGACTCCTTTTAAAACCATTTTTATAGTTTCAATTTTTCTGCATTGCATTGAAAAAACAGCTAAGATTTTTACGAAAATCAATTCAAATACAATTGCTTTTATACAATCCTTTTTTCTTATACATATATGTAAAATTCCGAGCTGCATAGTATTCTTTCCATGGATCTTCTACCAAAAACGGAACACGGATTCCAAGCACTTTCCGCTCCTGCGTTTTCGGCATTGGGTGAATATACCTTGCTTCTACAACCGTAACCACATAAGCTCCCACATCCAATGCACGCTGTTTAAAATCTACTTCATCACCTTTAATAAAAAAATCTTTATTCGGATATCCAATTTCAGAAACCAGCTCTCGAGAAATCATTGTTCCATTAAACGGGTTTGCTGCTCCTTCTATCAGCCCATTCTTTGCTGCCATCATAGCTTCGACCACCGTATACATATGATCTATTTTAAAAGAAAGTAATTCCCCTTTCTGCACTAACGCATTCACAAACAATTTGCGCTCTCCTCTATTCTCATCATAAAGTTTCCTGGCAGCACGATACAGTATTTCCATGGTGTGTTCATCTGCCATACGCCCATCATCATCCATTAAAACGATCCAATCAGCTCCAGCTTCATATGCTGCTTTTACCCCTGTATAAAAACCGCCTGCTCCACCGATATTCGTTTCTGTCTTTAAATATAAAAATGGCTCCGTTGTCCATCCGCAATTTTTCAAGTATTCATATGTACCATCACTGGAGCAATTATCTACTATGATAATTGAGTCAACCGTCATCGTCTGTTTTAATAACATTTCAATATTTTGACTTAATAATTCTTTTCTGTTATATGTCACTATAACTGCCGTTAACATAATTTATTCTCCACCTTTTATTACGCATTTTTTCAAGAGCGCATACACTGCAGGCATATAGCATGCCATGATTGCCTGAAGTTTTCTTTTTTTCCCATATTGTTCACTTTTTAAATAATCCCTTAAATAATCGCTCACATATCTCTGCAATTTTTTCAAAGCATCTTTATCTTGTAAATTACTGTTCTGACATTGCCAAATCAAGTTAATCGCTGTATTGCAGATTTCTTCTTTTGCAGCTTGAACAGTCTTACCATCCGCACTATTTTCCATAATTTTCTCATAGGTACGTATCGTCTCTATTTTTTTTCTAGAAAATTCACTATGTGTAGCAGCTCCACTGCGCTGGTAATAGTGATAAAGCCTTGTGCCCGGCACAAAGCATACCGTGTCACAATACAGAAGATATCGAAACGCAAAATCCAAATCTTCTGTGATTCCTGCATCATCTAAAAAATGCAAATTATGTTCTCTGATCATATCCAAATGGTACAGCTTATTCCATGCAAATCCCCCCATTTTAGGTGGAATAAACAAAGCCTGTTGTGCCGCCGCTCTATCCATATAATGTGTTTTTTGCCCTTCATTGGCAGGAACACATTTTCCATCTGTATCTACATAATAACCAACACACAGCAAATCCGGCTGATAGTAATTCTGAAATTCAACCATCTTTGAAACATAGTTCGGTTCAACCCAGTCGTCAGGATCCGGAAAAATAACATAGGTACCCTTTGCAGCCTCTATCCCTGCGTTTCGTGCAGAAGATAATCCACTATTCCTTTTGTGAATTACTCTGACAAGAGAAGGATACCTCTGCCTATAGTCATCGCACAGCTCAGGACTGCGATCCGTAGAACCATCATCTACCAAAATAATTTCATAATCTGATGATTGGCTCACCAACGTGTCCATACATCTAGGTAAAAATTTTTCCATGTTATAGACCGGAACTACAATTGAAACCATGTTTCTACCTCTTCTTTCACAATTTGTTATATACTCATCAACATTTTTTCAACTTTACGCACTGTTTTTTCTGTACTAAAATCTTTTCCTCTTATCTCCGCCTGTTTCGCATAATGTTCCAGTAACCCAGGCACCTCAAAGAACCTCCTGATTCCCTGGTACAAAGCCTCATCCCTGTTTTCAACCACGAGACCATATTCATTATTCTCTCCCAGCATTTCCTTCATACCGGATACTTCAACCGTACACACCGGAGTCCCCAATATTAAAGCTTCTGTTGCTGCTGTAGAAAAACCTTCCGCATAACTGGCGCAGATAAACAGATCACACTTTGCAACAAATTTATATGGATTCAACTGATACCCCAACAGGGTAATGCTGTCTTCAAGCCTATTTTGTTGAATGTATTTCTGGAGGCTGTTTCGTTCCGGTCCTTCTCCAAGCACATAAAAATGAACCGGATACCCCTGTTCTTTCAACCGTTTTACGATCCGCACGATCCTGTCAAACCCCTTACTCTTCAGCAGTTTTCCCACTCCCACCAGTTTAATCTCATCAGGAAACATGATTTCCGGATTCACTGCTTCGTTTGAAAGACAGAGGATTCTATCACTCTCGTTGGTGTTATACAGCACCTCATGCGGAACCGGAATCTGCAGCGTCTGTAAAAAATCCTGCTTTACAGTCTGGGAAACGCATATAATACGATCAAACCGCTGATAACACGCTTTCGCCTCCATCACGCTTCGAAAAGACTCTGCTGCTCGTTCTGCTGTGTGCTGTTCAATGTGGATCCAGGCCACCTTTTTAACACCTGGATCATTGCACCCGCTGATCACTCTGGCACAAGGACCCTCTAAATATGCCACTTCAATATCATAACGTTCTTTCACAATTAGTTTGTGAAGCCGCTCCGAGCTAAGCATTTTCATCAAATGTGAATTGCCCGGAATCATTTTTTCACACCAGGTCCTGTACCTTATACTTTTCTTTAAAAACTGACGATTCTCTCCACTGTCAAAAAGCGTCATTACAGTAATATCAAATTTTGAGTGATCCATATGATTGACAAGGTTCACCAAAACTTTCTCTGCGCCGCCTTGTCCCATATCATGGATTAAAAAAAGCACCTTTTTCATAATGACGCCTTCCTCCTGTCAACCATTTTCTTTTGCCTTGTTCCTGATAATCTCTGTCAGTGCCCAACCCAACGGTGTGCATAAAACTGTCAGCAGCTTTCTGGGGGACTCTTGAATATATTTCCTGTTCTTTGCAATCTGGCTGCTGGAACAATAATGGATACAATCCTGAATCATCCTCTTTTTACTGCTGGGATACTGCATCGCAGCCTTCCGCAAAAAAGCAAATCCTTTCGGATTTTTTAAATATTGCTTCCACATAGTTCCAGTTGAACCGTCTGCCTGATATTCCACCTCGCATACAACCTCATTCATAACATAAAGCTTGTATTTTTGATCAACCAATATGTACTTATATACTAACCCAACATACTTTTCACCCGGAAAAACAGGATAGGGCGGTACACTATTGATAACGTCGGTTCGATAAATAAGTTTTTTATCACCGGATCCACCTGCGGCATAATATCCACCCAAGGTAGTGTCAGCCATTCCCGCCGGAAAACCTTTTCCATGATGTTCCCGGAAAAATCAGCATCCAATGCGATCATCCCTGCATACCCTTTATCTCTGACTTTTTCCCAGGTGTCCCTGATTTTTTTCACCGCCCCCGGAGCGATCCAGTCATCGGAGTCAATACAAACATTCAATTCCGTATGAATATTCTCATAAGCAGTATTGTGGGCTGTATGCATCCCACCATTTTCTTTATAAATATACTGGATTTCAAATCCATTCTCTTTCTTCTGCCAACTTTGCACCAATTCTGACGTTTGATCTGTAGAACCGTCATCTATAATCAACCATAGAAAGTCCTTACACTCCTGCCTGCACAGACTCTCATAGGTCCGCTGTAAAGTATGAGCTCGGTTATAAGCCGGCGTAAAAACAGTCAAAAAAGCCATTACGATTCTTCTCCGTATTTTTTCAAATAAAAATTCTCCAGTTCTTTTGCTGCCGTTACGATGTCATACCCGGCAGCTTGAATTTCCTCCAGGTGATTTTCTCTCTTTCTGTTCAACTGTGCTGCAATATGTTTTGCCCAATCACATGGCCTATCTGATAATTTCATTGATGTAACCAAACCAGAGGTAATAACACAATCCTTCGGAACCCCATCAGATATAACACATGGCAATCCTGATGCCTGCGCTTCAATCATAGTAACTGGAACCCCTTCATATAAAGACGGAAAAACAAATACATCCATCGCCTGAAGTAAATCCGCCACATCATTACGAACACCTGTGAAAATCACTTTTTCCTCCAATCCCAGAGATTTTGCTTTTTCTTGTATTTGAGTCCTTCCTTCACCATCCCCCACCAAAAGCAATCTGGCATTCGGCACAATGTTCACGCATTCGCTAAAAATGTCCAGCAAAAAAGTATGATTCTTTTGGGCATCAAATCGTCCAACATGACCAATTACCAGATTTTGCTCCACATGAAGCTTCTCACGAATCGTAACCGCCTTCTCAAATGAGTAAGTATAGACAGATGTATTTATTGCATTGTATAAAATTTTATACCGATGCCCCGTAAACATCCAATCTCCGGCATCCTTTCCGCAAGCAAACAACTCCGTTGCAAACTGTGGAATCTTCTTCCTGTAGTGCTGTTTCATGATATATTTGATATTCTTATCCTGATTACTATTATGGCTATGCGCAATACGCACCAGAACCCCGCACTCCTTTGCGCACTCCAGTGCCACAGAACTAAGGCAGTCCTGATGAACATGAACTATCTTATATTCTGGATGCGCATGAAAAAAACTTTTCAGTTTCTCACGATATCCTCTGCTCCACGGAATAAGACGAGACACATGAAAAAGCTTCCCTCCCATGGACAGGATTTCCTGATCATAATCCGCCTCAAAATCACGATGTACTAAAAAGTCAAATTGTACCTTATCACGGTTCATGTGGCGATAATAATTCATCAGCATGGTTTCCAGACCTCCACGCCCCATATAGGTAACCACTTGCAAAACTCTAATCATTCATCTTATCCTTCTCACAAAATTTTCCAGGCAAAATGCATCTGATAATAGAAAAAAAAGCAATAACAAATTACAGCGATAGTTTTCATCAAACGTGCAGACCGCTCGGTGAAAATATGTTTTATCTCCCACGGAAGTAATATGCATTGTGACCATACACTTACATATATGGGCAGCCTACCCAAAAACAGCCCGGATGTTACGGCAGAAATTATGTAGAGTCCACACGCTGCAGCACCAGCTCCGGCTGCAATGTTAATTATTGGATCATTCTCTGCACGAATCTGTTTTAATCCAATCAATGATAAAATTGCCGGAATAGAATACACGAAAACACGAAGTGGATTGGTTCCATCATCGTTCCAGGCCTGATAATCGCCTACCACATTCTTATACTGTGTTTCTGTCAACATAGAATCCATGATATTGGTAAACTGATCAACAAACAGCAGCACAGCCAGACTTGCAAAAATACAAAATACGGTTTTCTTATTCCAGGCCTTTCCCTGTATCATTAAGACGATTGGAATCATCAAAAGTGCTGACTGATGCATCGTAGATGCTAATAGAACAAGAAGAATGCTGGGAATATATTTTTTCTTTAAAATAAAAGGAGTAGCAGCATAAACAATAACAACCGCTGTGAACTGCCGGATACCATTAAATGTCCAGGATAAATAATCTGTAGATGCAACAAACAGGAAAATACTGAACCAGTAATCTTCCGAATACTTTCTGCACATCCACATGATCATCAACAGATGGAATGCAGCAAGTAATAAGAAGAAAAGTGTATAAGAATCACCCAAAATACTCTTTTCCAATGCCATCAAAAGATAAAAGCCTTTATCTTTTGTAACAGTTGAAAGATAGTTTCCAATTTTGCCAAACGAAGACGCACATTCCCGAAATGCTCGCTGGTATGCCCCAGTATCTCCAAAAGTATCAGATCTAAATCCAGCCCATAAAATATACGGCAAAATCAAGATCAATGCCGCCGGCATTGTCCATCGTTCTACTTTTTTCCCATTTACCAGTTCCTGCTGCTTTGGAACAAAAATTGCTAATACTCCTCCACCCAAAATCCAAATCAACATCCACCAATAATTTGTTAATATCATATTGTTCTCTCCAGTTTTGCGCTGCAATTCAATAAAATCAATTTTTATGGTATTATTTCAGACTCCGCACCGTTCTCTCCACCACAGCTTCCTTCCGAAATTCTCTCTCCATCTTCTCTCTCCCCATCTTTCCCATCCTCTCCCGCTCTTCCCTGCTGCAATGCAGCATCTCTTTCATGGCCTGATACAGCATTTCTTTGTTTTTCGCTTCAACCAGAAAGCCGCTTTTTCTATCTTCTACACTTTCCCGGCATCCAGGAATATTGCTTGTGATGACGGGACGGCCCGTTGCGGCAGCTTCCAGCAGGACATTGCTCATTCCTTCGTGGTAACTTGGAAGGACAACGCAGTCTGCTTCTATGTAAAACATTCTCGGATCGGACTGAAAGCCGTAAAAATGGGCGATTCCGCTGTTTTCCAGTTCTTCTACCTGATCTTTGTATTCCTCTTCAAAAAAACCGACCAGATCCAGAATAAAATCTTCATTTTCTTTTTTCAGCCGTCGGACAGTATAAAACAGTTCGTCCATTCCTTTTTCTTTCATAATGCGCCCGAGATACAGGAAATGCATCCTTTTATGATTGGGATAGGGTGCCATTTGATAGCGCTCCAGATTGATTCCGGCTCCTGAGAGGACGACCTGGCGGTCTGCGGAGAGTATTTTTCTTTCCCGAAATTCCCAGGCATTTTCTTCGTTTTCAAAGAAAACCCGTTGTACATTCTGAAACGCAATCCGATATAATACCGTAACAAGACTGATCAGAACCGGTTTCTGAAAGGCAGTTCCAAGGCCCTGTACATTCGCATAATATGGAATTTTTGTTTTTCGGCAAAGCAGACCTATGTAAATGTTTGGCTTGATGGAATAGGTAAGAACGAGATCCGGCGCTTCTTTTTTCAATAATTTTTTATAACCCAACAGTAATTTTGCTTCTGCAAAAGGATTTACGCCGCGTCGGTTCATGGAGATGGGGATGCATCGAATTCCCATTTTCTGAAAATCTTCTTCGTGACCGACAAACGGCATCGCCAGCACCAATTCATACTCTTTCTGCAATGCTTCTGCCAGCTCTCTGCGAAACTGCCAGAACATATAGGAATGATTCGTTACAATTTAAAATTCGCTTTCTCATTGTTCTTTCCTGCTTGTCTGTGAAGTCCTTTTTATATTACTTTTTCCATTACTCATTGTTTTAGATTATACCACTTTTCTCATTTCATGCAATTACTTTTCTCATTATTTTCCAGTATCTTTCTTGTATTTTCGACTAAATCCGTTACATTTCTATCTGTTTTTTCTTTTTTCGCTGTTTGCACGCAAAAAAAGAAACAACCATATCTCTATGATTGCTCTTCTCTCATTTCTTTTTTATTCGTTTTCTTCCACCATCTGGCACCGCACCGCGTAGCGGGTTCCCAAGCCGTAATTGCAGGTAAACAGGGTCAGATCCCATGCCCCGTCTTCCAGCATCCTGTCTTTTTCTTCCGGGTTCATGACATCGGATGCCACTACGGTGTACTGGAATTCGTTTCCGTCCGCATCGTTGAATTGGATCTCGCTTCCGATCGGCAGGGTTCGGATTCCGTTGAAATGGCGCTGGTAGTTGTGGCCGGCGATAACGAGGTTTTTCTGATAAAGGGAACCGGCATAGCGGCAGGGGGAGATCTTCAGTTTTTCATCGTCCCAGTCTTCCATGACCGGCAATGACAGGTCGAGGGACGGGATTGTGAGAACTCCGATGTAGTAGTTTCCGTCAATTTTCATGACTGGCATTTCCATGTCGGGGTGGAGGACGTAGTCCGGGAGGCTGGCGGTGGGGTCAGGCTCTGCGGTGTCTGCTGAAGTTTCTGCGGATTCTGCTGTTTCTTCTTCCTCTTCTTCTGCCTCGAGCTGTTCTTTTTCGTTCTGCTTCTGCGCGATTTCCTGTTGCAGTTGTTCTACTGTGTTCTGTGCTGCTCGATCTGCGCGTCTGGCGTCCAGGATGTTGTATCCGCTCCAGGCTGCTGCAAGAAAGAGAAGCAGCAGGCCGACACCCATCCAGATGCTTCCGCGGCCTGCTTTTTTGGTTCTTCTCTTATTTTTCATTCTGATTTCCGTTCTTCTTTTCCCATTTTCTTCTGCGTATCCAGCCAATGGAGAATGCTGCAATTCCCGCACACGCCAGAATCGGAACCGGCCACCAGGTCTGTCCGGTGTATGGAAGACTCTTGGATGGAAGCGGGGTCGGCGTATCGGACGGCATCGGGGTGGTGCTCGGGGTTACCGTCGGAGCAGCGCTTGGCGTTGGCATCGGAGTCTCGCTTGGGGTTGGGGTCGGCGGTACGATTACCTTATTTCGGATTACCCACCGCTTTCCATTTTTCATATTTTCATTTTCGTATATAACCCGATACGAATCGGATACTTCTTTTTCCACCACGCTCCACTGAAACTCTGCCGGAAGTTTATCCCATGTGTATTTCCAGCCATTTTCTTTATTCAGTGTCTGCGTATCGTACACTTCTCCATTTTTCAGGAGCTGTACTTCGATGCTCTCCGGCCGCTTGTCCTCCTGGCCATCGTCCTCCCAGATCTTCAGGGCTGCGATTTTCGTCGTCGGCTTATCCGGTTTTTTCGTCTTGTCAAATTTCGGATTCAGCGTCACGTTATGATTCCAGGTATCATTTTCCCAGTTCGGAAGTGCCGTAAGGAGCGGGGTCGGCTCATAGGTATACGTCTCATCCTCCGTCTTGCTTCCCAGCACAAGATACAGGCCGGTTCCCAGATTTTCCCATTTCAGATCACCGTTTTCATCGGTCATTCCAATCTGATCCGGGGTGATGGTTCCTTCTGCTTTTCCTTTTTCAGCATAAACAGCCAGTGTCTGAGCTGCTGTTTTCCATCCTTCTGTATCGAGGTTTTCCAGCGATACCGGACAGTCTGCAAATTTTCCGGCAAGGGTAAATTCCCGATTCTCCGTCATATCTACCACGCGGTACAGACTAAATTCCGCTGCTCCGCCTCCATACTGGATCGCGAGCGACATTCTGTCTGTCTCCTGCGGCCATGCATCTGCCAGAATCTGGCCTGCTCCCAGCAAGAAACACACGTAAGGTTGGTGGACTCTGCGGAATCACTGTCTTTATGGCCTTCTCCGTCTGTCAACTCGCCATGATTTCTAAAATACAATCCTGTTCCGATCGCAAATTTACTCAAATCAACCGTCGTCTGATACCGGATCACCACCGGCCCTTCTACATCGCTGAAGCTGATCGTAAACAGTCCTGCCTCTTCTCCGTTGTCCAGTCTGCTGTACCGTTCTGCCGTATATTTGTTTCGCGGAATTTCGTTTCCCTGTTTGTCGTAAACTTTGATTTCTTCCAGCTGCTGATCCGTCATTTTCATCAGACACTTTCCGTTCAGTTCACCTGAATACCAGGAACGCTCTGTATAATCGTTATACGTATATCCGTTCAGCGAACCATCCAAGCTGATTTCTGTACTCCACTCCAGAATATCTGCCCAGGTTCCATCTACCTGCTGAATATTCTGTCTGACAAAAGTTTTATTGGTCACATGCCCCGGAAGAACGACATTTACCGTATCTTTTCCGGCAATATCGCCTGTCGTTTCCGCCGTATTGCTGACCGTAGTTCCGCCGATGGGAACCTGCATGGAATCGCTGGCTTTTGTCCGATACTTAATTTCGTATCGGTGCTGTCCCTTCGGAAAATCATATGAAATCTGATTTCCGTTCACAGAAGCGTTATAAGTTCCCGCTATGTTTCCGTTCACATCATATTGAATCACCGTGACATCACCCACCAGGGTAAGATTTTCATCGATCTGGTCGGAAAAAGCCGTCGGATTTTTAATATCTTTGATAATCTCTCCATTATTTACCGAAACAGTCCATTCAATATACTGCTCGCCATCGGCTCCCTGCTGCAGACTTCCGTTTTTCGATACTGTTTTCTGCGAAATCGTGGATTTTTTGGAGCTTTCTATCGTATCTTCCCCGTCTTTTATCTCAATTTTATTTTCAATTTCAGAAGAGGTACATGCGCTGAGATCCTTATTACTCTTAACGCGGTATTTGATATGATAAGTTCCTTTCGGGATTTCCGTTCCAGTTTTTCCGATCACAATGTCTGTTTTATCTGCTTCGAGGTTTTCAAACGTACCTGACAGGCTGACTCCGTCTGCATTTACAATCTGCAGAGAACTTCCATCATAGGCAAAGTCAGCTGCCTTCAGAGCATCCTTCATCGTGAGCGATCCCTGCATGTCATCGTTTTTTACGATTAATTCAACATCATAATCAATATAGCCATTTCCCGATTCGTCATAATAAAATTTGCCAGACTCTTTTTTCAGGGAATAGTTTTTATCCTGCGGCTCCGGTTCCGGCGTGATATCCTTTATCACGGTAATTTCTCCTGTCCAGGAACCTATGGAAATTGTCTTTTTGGAACCATCATCGCTGACAATATCATCATTCCACTGGAAATCGAATTTCAGACTTCCATGAATCTGCTCTCCGGCACCATCCACATAATTTTTATCCAGTTCCAGTACAATGTACCACTTGCCATCTGCATCCTGTTCGTAATGATACTTTCCTGATTTGATAACTCCATCGTATGCATCGTACTCCTTTCCCAGAAATCTTGATGCATCCATGCCTTGGGGCAGCTCGATATATGTTTTATAATCATTGTCCTGTACATCTTTTGTCGGAATCTCATCCACTTCAAAATTAGCCTGCAGCTGATCTCCTGTTGTAAATTCTGTATCGCTGATATCTACATCCTCATAAATATCACCGTTTTTCTTTTTAAAGCTTACGTTTGTGACGCGGTTTGTGATATCCAGACCTCCGGAAACTGCCTGCACTGCAATTCCGTCCTTTTTCTCCTGCTCCGCAGCTTCCTCCACTTCCGACACCGCATCATCTGCTGCTATGCTTTCCTTTTCTGCATTTTCCTCCGGCTGTCCTTCCGCTACGGCCATCTCACCTTCCTTCGCCTCTGGATTCACCGCCATCTCCCCATATCCGACGATCTTCTCATCGTCCGCCGTATACGTCATCTCCGCAACGACATCCGCGCCGTCTTTCTCGCAGTCGCCTTCTATGGTTTTGATCTGTTTTCCGTCCTCACTGGTTTTTTCCACAACGCCCACACGCTCTGCTCTGCCGTCCTCATCTTTGTCGAGGAAAACGATATCTCCGGCCTTCGCCGTGTACGCTTTGTCGTGATACAGCCCTTTTTCGTTCAATGCCATCGTCCATGCATACGCTCCCGCTGCATACGGCACCGCGCTTTCCGGAATGCCGGCGTATTTGAGGCATAAGGAAACAAACATTGCGCTCCAGTCGCCGTAGTCATTTCCGTACCAGGCGCCATACCTGGTATAACCTTTGTGTGACGTTCCGTCACTCTCGGAAAGCTGATAATTCTTTGTGCTCTCAGCATATCCAAGCTGCGATGCGGCAACTTTCACCACATTTTCTGCCCAGCCGCCGCCAAGGTCTGCGGGAAGTGTTTTTTCCCAGTCGGCTGCGGTTTCCACATCCGCCTGATTGTCGGAATAACATTCCGCAGTATGAATATGCTCTTCTTTTCCGCAGGTCAGCTCTTTCGTATAACAGCTCTCGCTGTGCGTATGCCCTTCTGTTTCCGGCTTGTCACACGCCAGCACCTCCGCGGTCTGATAACATGTCCCGTCATGCGTATGCTCCGTCTCCAAACAGATCAGGTTTCCTTCCTCGTCGTAGCACTCGTCACCGTGTGTATGCTCTTTTTCTGTACAGATAAGCGTTTTCTCTTCTGCATAGCACCCGGCCTCTTTTGAATGGTGATGACCTTCGGTTTCTTCCAGCCCGCACGTCAGCACCTCCGTATAACACGCTTCGCTGTGCTGATGCTCTTCCTTTCCGCAGAACGCTTCGTTCGTCATCGCAATTCCGTCGGATTTCAGACGCCATGTCACGCTTCCCGAAACCAGAAGGGAAAGTACGACAAACAGGGCGATTGCTTTTCTTCTTTTCTGATGATCCCGGTGGAACTTGCGGATATACCGGTCCAGTATCTCTCTCATATGCTCCTCCCTCTCTTTAGTGTACCAGCGATATATGTTTCAGCGGCCAGATCCGCAGCAGAATTTTTCCTGTAATCTGGTCTTTTTCAATGCTTCCAATCACCGAACTCCGGCTGTCGATCGACGTTGACCGGTGGTCTCCCATCACGAAATACCGGTTGTCCGGCACCTGATAAGGAAAAGTCAGATCGCACTCGCCAAGGCTCTTTCCGGATACGTACGGCTCATCGATTTCTTCATCATTCCCCAAAACCGTGCCGTCCTCTTTGATGTCAATCCAGTCACCGGGCAGTCCGATGACGCGTTTCAACAGTAATTTATTCTGATAATAGAACCCGCATAAGTCTCCTCGGTTTATGCTTGATTTCTTTGTCAGGACAATAATATCTCCGTCATAAAGCGTCGGCTCCATGCTCGTTCCCGTCACCTGCAGTACCGGCAGAAACAGCGTTGCAGCAAGAACTGCGATTGCGGCCACTGCCAGCAGCGAAAAACACGTACCGCGCAGTGCATTTCCGTATTCTTTCCTGCGTTTTAGCGGTTTCTCTCTTTTTCTACCTCTGCAAGATCCGGTACGGATGAAATCCTCCGTCTCTGCTCTTCCACTTTTGTCTCCTCCTGCGTCTTATCTTTCTTCTGTCTGTTTTTTCGCATCCGCGATGATCCGTCCGGCCTCTTCCTTCGCCTCGTTCACGATCCGTTCTGCTTCCCGTTCGGCCTCTTCTTTTACTGCCGCCACGGATGCCAGATAATCGTCTGCCGTCCGCTGTGCCGTATCAAAAATATGATTTAATCCTGCTACTGCTTCTGCAATGGACCCTGCGTTTTCCACTACGACCTTCCGTTCCTCGAGTTTCTTCCGCAGCTCCTGGTTTTCCTGTTTCAGTTCTTCTTCGTTTTGTTCCAGCGCGTAGATAATTTCGATCAGCTCTACGCGGTTCATTCTTCTCAGCTCTTTCTGCGCCATGGGGTTCTATCCTCGGTGTTATCTCTTTATTTTGTTACACTCATCTCTCCATACCAGAATATGTAACTATTTGTAACGTTATTACACAACCCGATTTGTGCTTTTTCAACCCTGCTTTTGTACTTTTTTCAATACCATACCTTTTTTGTACATGTTGCGATAAACCATTTTTTTAATTTGGAACTTTTGTCTATGGATCCTTTTCTATGCAAAAACAGGGCAGAACGTTTTGTTTTTTCCACACGTTCTGCCCTGTTTTTCCTTTCGGTTTTAATGATTTACTTTCGCTTTCTGCATCTGTTTTTCCATCATTCCCTCATGAATTCCATCCTGCCGCAGTACCGCGCCGGCTGTCTTACAGAGGCATTCGAGGTCCATTCCGAACGCAATGTGATGCACATAATATCCGTCCAGTTCCGCTTTTTCCCGGATCGGAAGTTCATCCCGCCCATGGATCTGTGCCCAGCCGGTGAGGCCCGGACGGACGCTGTTTGCGCCGTACCGCTCCCGCTCAGAGATCAGATTCTCCTGATTCCAGAGCGCCGGACGCGGACCGACGAGCGCCATGTCGCCTTTTAAAATATTGAAGAGCTGCGGCAGCTCATCGAGGGATGTTTTCCTGAGAAAGCGTCCGACTCTTGTGATAAAGAAATCGGGATGGTTCAGCAGATGTGTCGGCATATCATGCGGCGTGTCGATACGCATCGTGCGGAACTTGTATATGTAAAAATACTGCCCGTTCCGGCCCACCCGCTTCTGCCGGAACAGCACCGGTCCCGGAGAATCCAGGCGGACTGCAATGCCGACTCCCAGCAGCAGCCACGATAATGCTGCCGTTCCCACAAGCGCCAGCAGACGGTCCAACAGATTTTTCAGATACTTTTGATAAACTCCTTTTTTCTTCTCCCTCATGCTTTTTCTCCCTGCTCCCTTGCTGTCCGGTCACTGTTCCGGCGTTCCTTTTCTTTCCCATAGCCGTACTTTCCGTAACCGTAACCATATTTTCCATACCCGTAGCTGCCATAGCTGCTGTATCCGTAGCCCGTCGTGCCCTCCTGCACGCCGTTCAGCACATAGCCGCAGACCGGAACCTGCGAATCCTCGAAAAATTCCAGCGCGCGCCGGACTTCCCGGTCTTTCGTTGTTCCCTGATGTACCACGAGAACTGCTCCGTCGGCAATTCCGCCGAACAGTGCCGCATCCGAAAGCACTCCGCACGGCGGCGTGTCGATGATCAGAAGATCGGCCTCTTCTTTCAGGCTTTCGATCATGGTCTTCATCCGTACCGAACGCAGCAGCCCTGCAGGATTCTGCGTGCTTCCCGCTCCCGGCAGGATTTTCAGCGTCAGATCCCGGCAGTCGGTAAGTGCCTCCTCCCAATCCATCTGTCCCTTCAGCACGGCAGCAATTCCACGCTCTTTCCGTCCGATCAGTCCCATACACTTCATCACCGAAGGATTCCGCAGATCTCCGTCCAGCAGTACTACGCGGTATTTCTTCTTCGCGAACGCCTCCGCCAGGTTCACGGCAACCGTCGTCTTTCCCTCCCCCGGCACGGCACTCGTCACAAGAAGGACCAGACAGTCACTTTTTCCAATTATTCTGTCCTCCGTCCTTGTCCGGATCAGCTGCACCGCCTCTTTGAAGGCATCCGGCACTTTTGGATTGCAGATGGTAATGGTCTGTTCCTTTACGCTGCTTCTTTTTTTGATCTTCGCCTGCGGCAGATTTCCAAGGAATGCCGCATTCGTCAGCTTCTTAATATCATCCGCCCAATGGATGGTTTTTCTTGTTCTCACATAGAGGAACAGCAGCAGGAAGGCCGCGGCAAGTCCTGCTGCTGCACCATACGTGCCGGCCCGCAACGCATCCTGGCTGTTAACCGGCACTGCCGGAACACCGCTTTCATCCACCACCGTCAGTGTCGTCGCACCAATGATATACTCTGCCACCTCCGGATAATTCGTGATAACGGATTTCATCACCCGATACGCCGTCTCCGGTGATGCGTCCCGCACACGGATAGTAAAAAGATTGGTATTTTCCATCACGCTCGCCTGAATTTCTGATGTCACCGCCCCGATTCCAAGATCCCGCGCTACAACATCCTTCAGTACGCCGCTTGTCACAAGATACGGAAAGGTCTTTCCAAGCTGCTCTGCCGTTACATTATCGTAATAAGAATAACCGACCGCACGGTTCGATCCGACCACGAACGATGTATATGCCTCATAGACCGGCTGATACCGCAGCTTTGCTGTCAGAAAGGAGCCGCCTCCTGCAAGGATTACAAGTGCCAGCACACCAAAGAAAAATTTCTGGAACGCCTGGAAATACTCCGCCAGAAAGGCGATCAGATCTATTTTCTCTGGTTCCGCTGCGGAATAGGTTTCATACGTTTCTCTGTTCATGCTCTTTTGCTCCCTCTCATCGTTCTGCCCTGCTATAGGCGCCGTATCCGTAACCGTAACCATAGCTGCCTCCGATCCGCTCGCCGAATCCCGGATAAACATTGCCGAACACACAGCCGATGACCTTTTCTTCTTTCTGGTTCAGCGCGTCGATGGCATCGTTGATGTCCCGTGTCAGCACGCCGTCCTGCCGAACGGCAAGAACCGCACCATCAGCCAGCTCCACAAGCTCCTCCGCATCCGCGGCCGCGCCCATCGGCGGCGTATCCAGAATAATATAATCCATGTTTGTCCGGCACGTATCCAGAATCCGCCGGAAAATTTCACCGCCGACTGCTTCCGACGGTTCCTCCAGCCGTTCCCGGCAGATGCCCATGTAAACATTCGTATCCTTGTATTTTTCAAAAACGCTGGACGCCGGCTCCTTTCCGACTGCTACCTGTCCGAAATCTTTTCCGGCCTTTTGCGGAAGTTCAAAAATCTTATACAGCGCCGGCTGACGAAAATCACAGTCCAGCAGAAGGACACGGTTCTGTTCCTCTGAAAGGGCAAGCGCCAGATTGGCGGCAAGCGTCGACTTTCCTTCATTTTCCGCCACACTGGTCACCAGCAGCACTTTTCCCCCTCTCCGGTCGAGTCTTCCGCGCACACGAGAAGCAATGCGCTTCAGGGATTCCACATAGGGAAAGCTCCGCGCCGGATTCGTGATCAGCATGGAGCTGTTTTTCCTCTTTTTTTCATGGTACACGGTTCCCAGCAGATCCGCATCAATCTTGCGGCCAAATTCCGTTTCATTTTTGACGGTATCCCGCAGAAAGGAAAAGAAGCCCACCAGCGCCGCCGTACCAAGCGCTGCCGCCAGAAATGCCATTGCAGCGTACTTTTCCGTCGGAATCCGGTTCGACGGACTGCCGGAAACCTGCGGCTGCTGCAGTGTCTCCAATACTACATTGGGAATAATATAATCTGAAATGGTTGTGTAATTCTTCAGCACCGACCGCAGTACCCGAAAGGCTGTTTCCGGCGAATCGGCTGTCACGGAAAGCTCCATTAAATTGGATTCCGGCACAATTGAAGCGCTCATGTCCGCCGGAAAGGATGAGCATCCCAGCTCCTCCATCACTTTTTTCTTTAAAATATTGTTTTCCAGAATCGCCTGAAATTTCTGCGTCATCTCATACGTCGAAGAAAGGCTCGATGCTGCATTTGCATTCTCGCCGCGCCCCATCACGGCAAACGTGGTTTTCACCGTGTACTGATCCCGATGGACTGCCGTCAGCACCGTGTAGGTTATCATCGCCGCCGAACAGGCAATCAGAAGGATGATCCACCAGTTTTTTGCCATATCACACAGAATGCTCCGAAGATCCCAGTCTGCTTCGCCGTTCTGTCCGTTTCCTGTTCTGTCGTATTCTCCCATCTGGAACCTCCTCATTCATTGACGCAGACAATCAGGCGGATGGAGCTTGTCTGTCCCTCCTCCGATGTCACAGTATACGTTACTTCATAGACACCTTCCTTTCCGGTGTCAACCGGATTCTCTATGGAAAGTTTTTCTTCCCCAAGGATCTCGTCTTCCGCGGAAACCGCGTGAAGTTCATCGTCCTCTCCTTTTTCATACGTCATCTGATCCACATTCACCTGCTCCAGATAATCCTTCGGATCGAACGCCTGCTGCAGTTCCAGATGGATCAGATACTCGCTTAAGGTAATCTGCGGCTTTCCGCTCTCCTCCGCCGGGTCGTAGAGTTCCACCGTCACCGGAAGACTCGTCACATCACCGGCACGGTTGGCAGCAGAATACGTTACCTGATACAGCCCGGGCGTGCTGCTGATCTCATCCTGATACGAGAGCCGGATGCGGTCCGTAATCGTTCCGTCCAGACAATCCTCTGCGGAAAGTCCTTCCGTCAGGTCATCTGCATTCACACTGAACCGGAGCGGCCCATCCAGAGAAAAGACCGGCGATGTATAGTCGTTATAGACCATTTCCCGTTCCGCGTGGGTGACATTGTTGTCCGAATCAAAGGCAACGATGCTGATTTTCCGCCGCCCTTTTTCGATAAAGTTGGAAATATGTTCTACCGCAAGCGAATCCGTCACATCGCCGTCCTTCGCATCGTACGCCGTCACGCCGGACAGAAGCTCCACCTCATCCGCGTGGATACTGACCGAAATTTCACTGTTATCCATCGAAATCTCTGGCCCTTTCCCGTCTTTTCCGGTTCGCTGCCGCATCAGGCACCCGCCAAACGCGAGCGATGAGGCAAGAAATAAAATCAGAACAGCCGCTCTCATTTTGTGCATATCCTTTTGATGTCTCCTTTCGTTTTTCAGACAAACCAGCGTCTTTTCCGCCTTCGTTCCGGAGACGGCTCATACAGAACCGGCCGGTTCTCCAGAATTCTCCTCGGATTTACCTTCAGCAGAAGCTCCGCATACGATTCACCGTACCACTCCGACAGAAATTCCCGGATCGGTCTCATGTCCGGTGTCCGGTAATTGGCGCGGTGGGCATCGCTTGCCGCACAGCCTGCCAGACGGTTTTCCAGCAGATACTGTGCTGTCCGCTCTGCTTCTTTTCCAAATCTTCCAAATACACTTCCTTTGTTCATCTGCAGAACTGCGCCCATTTCCCGGAACTCATACAGAAGCTCCGGCGAATCCTGCACGCAGAAATACCGCTCCGGATGTGCCAGCACCGGGATCTTTCCCATGGCCGGAAATTCCATCAGCCGCCTTCTGATCCCGTCCGGTGCCATGTCAAACGGCACCTCGATCAGATAATAGCGGCTTTCATGAAGCGGTATCAGCTTTCTCTCTTTGATTTTTTCGTTAAGCGGCCCGATGCTCATAATTTCCATGCCGCGCACCAGGCTGATCGGGATGTGTTCCTTCCGGATTTCCTGTTCCAGACGGTAAAACAGCTCCAAAAGCTGCTCCGAATCGTAATTGACATACCCATCCTCCACGCCCTCGATTCCCGTCTGGTTTGCATGCGGTGTCACAGCAAGGATACGCACTCCGCTCTTTGCCGCAATTTCCGCCATCTCAAGGGATGTGGACAGATTCGGGGAACCGTCGTCAACCCCCGGCAGAATATGTATATGAAGGTCCGTCATGCTTCTTTTCTCCTTCGTACTGATATTCCGGCACCATTCTCTTTACCCTCTCGCAGATGTCCGGACATTCGTTTTCCGCCGCCCGCTCGAGTTCTTTCATCTGTTTTCGGAATACCGTCTCATCAAAAGCAATCTGCCGGCCGATAAAAATGCGGGTGTTTTCTGTCGTCTGCATCCCCTCCTCATTCATCAGCAGCTCCTCATACAGCTTTTCGCCCGGCCGCAGGCCAATGTACTTGATCTCGATTTCCACTCCCGGCTCATACCCGGAAAGGCGGATCATGTTTTTCGCAAGGTCCGCAATTCGGACAGGATCTCCCATGTTCAGGACAAAAATCTGGCCGTTTTTCGCATACGCGCCCGCCTCGAGCACCAGACTGACCGCCTCCGGAATCGTCATAAAATAACGGATGATGTCCGGATGCGTCACCGTCACCGGCCCGCCGTGCTCAATCTGGCGGCGGAACAGCGGAATGACGCTGCCGTTGCTGCCAAGTACATTTCCAAAGCGCACCGCCGCAAACTCCGTGGTGCTGTGTTTTCCAATCATCTGGATCACCATCTCGCAGAGCCGTTTGCTCGCTCCCATGATGTTCGTCGGATTGACCGCCTTGTCTGTCGAAATCAGAATAAATTTTTTTACGTGATACCGGCTTGCCGTGCGCGCCGTCTTTAAGGTTCCGATCACGTTATTTTTGATCGCCTCGTTCGGACTGTCCTCCATCAGGGGCACATGCTTGTGCGCCGCTGCGTGAAAGACGATATCCGGCCGGTAACGGGAAAACATCGACTGCAGCCGCCGTTCATCCCGCACCGAACCGATCAGCACCGTCATGTGAAGCCTCGGGAACTCCCATTCCAGCGATTTCTGGATCTGGTATGCATTGTTTTCATAAATATCAAAAATGATCAGATGACCGACACCGTGGCCAGCTAACTGTCGGCAGATCTCGCTGCCGATGAGCCTCCTCCTCCCGTCACAAGAACTGCTTTCCCCTGGACATAATCGAGAATCGCATCGAGATCGACGCGGACCGGATCCCTAGGCAGCAAATCCTCAATTTTAATTTTTTTTCTGATCTTTTTTTCTTCCTTCATAGCTCCCGCTCTCATTCTATTCGACATCTTCTCCCGTTTTCAGGCATCCTGCTCCCGCAGACAGTCTTCGAGCAGATACAAAAGCTCCAGCGCCGAACGGAAACCGGCTTTCTGCTTTCCGCAGATCAGAAATCCCTGCAGACTGCAGTGCTGGCGGAACTGAATCTGAATGCTGACCATCCGCTCGGTTCCGGCCGGAAGCGTGGTCTCCTGCCGGTTTTTCATATCCTCCGTAAATTCCCATTCGTCTTTTTCTTCTTCCCGCAGGCTTCGCATACAGCTTCCCGCATCCGGCATACCGAGCAAATCATAAATCCGGTTCATCCGAAGCAGCATTTCCCCGTATCCCGCAAACGGAACATCGTAATGCAGAAGTGGCAGGCGGATCACACCTTTGGAATGGCTTCCGTTCAGCTCCTGAAAACATAAGAATAATGCTGCATCTGCTGTTGTATGTACCTTTTCTCTGATTTCTTCCATTTCTTTTCTCATAATCTTCTCCATCTGCCCTTTGTATTTCTTTTTACAGTAATGTTATATGTAATATTTATTTTTGGAATATTATACCAAATCTATCTCACATCGTCAATCTGCTTATGCCTCCTTTTCTTTCGATTTTCACTTTCTTTTCTGTGTTTTTTCTACATGGAGTTTACTTTTTTGATCTTTTTCGAGTTCTGGTGTCGCGGTGCGTCACTGTTCGTCGAATGATTTTATCAGAAGTGAGGCCTTTCGGCTTGAATGAAATCCTATGGATGTGCTAAACTACAGTTTGTAATCGTATGATCGTTCCTGTAATGATTTCATAGTTACAGTATCATGTTTTCCTGCGCCGGACAACCGCTTCGACGTGAACGGCTGCACATCGACGCAAACGGTAAGTAATTCAGGAGGTGGTAATTTTGTACTCAGAGTTGTTTTTTCCATTGAATTCCAACGATCCGGTTCTTCTCGAAATTCCGGTCATCATCACACAGGGCGCCTCAGAACGAATCCGGTTTCCGCTGGATGATCTCATCTATGTGGAGGCCTGTCAGCACCGGCTGATTCTGCATACCGTTCAGGGTGACTTTTCAACCCGGTGCACATTTGCCGGCCTGACGGTATGTCTTGCCTCAACCGGCCGTTTTTTCCGCAACGGAAAAGGTCTGCTGATCAATTTCTCCCACGTTGCGCTCGTGCAGGCAACCGGCGAGGTTCTGCTGAAAAACGGACAGACCGTCTTCTGCAGCCGCAGACGGAAGCGTGAAACCCGCGAAGCCTTCCTCGCTTATGCCAGAACACTGTCTCGCCGCTTATAATATGATTTTGATTTTCTATGTCCTGCAGCCTTTGATCCACCGATACAAAGAACAGCAGCCTCTGGTTCTGTTTTCGAACCAACGGCTGCTGTCCTGTTTCTGTTTATTTTTCAGTTTTTCCCTGCCGCTTCCATCCGCGCCGCAAACTGCGCATAGAAATCGGTCTTTGTGTCATACGGAAGCAGATAAAACAGCTTCAGAATTCCCATGCTGATCTGCTGCTGCAGCGCGTCATCCTCTGTCCGGCGCGCCTCGTTCTGTTTTTTTTTCAGATAATAATGCCATTCGTTCGTAAACGCTTCATACTTTCCGAGCTCCGGCGTGTCGAGCCAGCGGCGGACTTTGACTTTTGTCTTATTCTCCTTCGGACATTCGCTGACCTGAAGAAAATAGGAAAACGTTCCGTTCTCATACAGCCGTCCCAGCGGAAACATCCGGCAGAAGCCCGGCCGCGCATCGTGAATGCTGCACCGGCCCTCATCATTTAAGAAACTGCACTGGTCTGACTGCTCCGTCATTTTCAGATGCGGCAGAATCACACCGTCCACTACGCGGAGTGAAATATATCCCGCCGTCAGAATCTCCTCCATCGTTTTGCCGAGTTTTCTCTCGAGCCGGTAAAGATCCATCGGGTCGAGCACAATCGAGTCGCCCATCCCGCGGCAGCAGGCGGAGCATCCGCGGCAGTCGTCGCAGCCCACTTTTACCATATCATTCGCTCCATATCGTTTTCCATCTGAAATCTTGTCTATATCTACGTTCCGTTCCATACTTTCTTCCTGTCTGTTCTTTATTTTTTATACTCAAAATCCGGAATCTGATGCCATCTCTCCCGGAAATAATGTGCCGCCAGTTTCGGCTTGCGGTCGCGGGTGAAGATTCCCTTCTTGTTGCCCTGCACGCGCAGGAGACTCTGGCTCGTCGCAAAGTCCCAGATGCCCGAAAGGTCACTGACAAACCGGGACGGTGTCATACTTGGATATAACATACTTTTGTTTCCTCCTTCTCCATTTTTCTTGTATATCCCCCTGTTTTTCCTGCCGGTTTACGTTCCGGCGCGCTCTGCCCCCACGACATGCAGCACCTGGTCCTTTACCTGGAATTTGATTTCCATTCCCGCAAAGGAAAGCCCGTAAACGCGCTCTTCACTGTTCTGATACGATGGGCGCGGGTCCTGCTCCAGCACTTTTTTCAGTGCCTCCCGGCGGTCCGCCGGAATTTTTTCCAGCAGCTCATCCGGAATTTCAACGGGAATGAAGTATTCCTTCGTTTTTTCCGTAAAGCTGCCAAGTGCCTCCGCATGGCTGTCCACATGCGGCAGATACGGTTTGATGTCCAGAATCGGCGTACCGTCCATCAGATCTGCCCCCGACAGATGAAGCACCGGCCCGAGTGCCGGATGCTGCTCCACACGCTCCAGCTTTACCGAAGAAAGCCCGATCGGATTGGGCCGGAACGGAGAGCGCGTTGCAAATACACCGACCCGCTTGTTTCCGCCAAGCCGCGGCGGCCGCACCATCGGTGACCAGGTGTCGCGCACAGCCTCGGAAAACTCCCAGATCAGCCAGAGATGGGAATATTCCTCGATGCCGCGCAGCGCATTCGCATCGCGGAACTCCGGTTCAAAGACGATCGTACTCTTTAATTCTTCAATCAGCCCGCTCTGCCGCGGAATCCCGAACTTTTCCGGGAAATCCGTGTGGATCCGGGCAATCACTTTCACTGCAATTTCTTCTGCCAAAACGGTTTTCTCCTTTATCCTTACCAGACTCTGAATAGGTTTATTCTAACATTTTGCCGGAAAAAAGTCCACCTGCCAGCCGGCGGTTGGCGGAAAAGTGTCAGAAAAGAACGGATTTCTCATAATTTGCAAATCCGTTTTTCTATCCTATGACCGCAAAAAAAGAACAGGAACCGTTTTGCTGTTCCGATTCCTGTTCTCTCCTCTTTATGCTCCAAGTTCCCGCATGCCTTTCAGCAGTCCTTCAATCTGTTCTGCTATTTCTTTTACTTTCGCTTCCAGTCCCAGCAGTTCCTGGCGGTACATCTGATTTTTCTCTGTCGTATCAAAAGTATGTACCGTCTGAACCAGAAACGCTCCCGCCTTCGGCTGAAGTTCATCCGGCAGGTGCGTTTCCTTTAAGCGGATCCGAAAGCTTTCCAGGTCATTCCCTGCAGCCCTTAAATACTGATTCATGTGGATCCCTGTGTGGCGCATCATCGCTCTGCCCTCGCCGCGCACCTTTGCATACGTTTTCTGGCTTTTGGCTGCGTACAGTGTCATCTGTACATACATCAGACTGGTCAGTGCCTTTTCTCCGGTCATTGCTGTTTCGTATAATTCTTTTTTCACTCTCTCGCTGCTCATACATTCCTCTTTCCGCCACTTTTGTTCCGCTGGCAACGGTTTGGATTGCTCCGGCAGTTCATGTTGTCTTTGGTATTCAGGAGCATAAAAAAAGACTCCTATCATGACGACTGCCACAATAAAAGTCTTGCGTTCTCATTTGATACGGACGTCTCTCGACATCGGCTGACGATTTCAAACCCACCCGGGATGCGTTTTTATTTCCCGCGGCGCTTCGCTACTCCCTTTTACTTGTTGATGTGTATATTAGCACACTTCCTGTCGAATTGCAAGTATATTTTTTGCATTTTGTCCCTCATTTCATGCAACTTACGTTTTTTCATTTGTGTTTCTTCCTATATAAATGCACCGCCGCAAAGCATACCGCTCCGGCTGCCAGCACGAGAAAAACGATATCTGCATACATCTTCACATATCCCGCCGCCTGCTCCCACGCCGCACCGACCGCAGCACCGGTTCCGACGAGAAGAATGTTCCACACCGTGCTTCCGATAATTGTAAACAGCAGAAATTTCGGCATCTCCATCCGTGCCATCCCGGCGGGGACGGAAATGAGGCTTCGAATGATTGGAATGCACCGGCCGAACAGAACGGCCCGCTGGCCTTTCTTCTGAAACCATGTAATCGTTTTCCAGGCATCCTCCGCGTGAAATCCGAGAAACTTCATCGGGCGGCTGTCGAGCAGTTCACTAAGACTCTCCGGACTGACAAGCGTTCCCGCTCCATAGAGAACCAGCGCCCCGAGAAGCGATCCTGCCGTGGATGACAGCACAACGCCCGCCGGATGCAGACGGGTGCATGTCGTCAGAAAACCGCCGAACGTCAGAATCACCTCGGAGGGAATCGGCGGAAAGACATTTTCCACGGCAATCAGAATCAGGACGCCGACATATCCAAAACGGTTGACCATATCCAGGATTACGTTCTGCAAGCTTTCTCCGTTCCAGCAGCTCCGCACCGTTTTGAGACCTGCGGCGTTTTCCCGTCTCTGCTCCGCGTCACGGAATCGCTGCTTTTTCCTTCTTCCCCTGCATTCTATGCACCGCTGCCCCTCTGCATGACCCCTTTTTCCGCCAAAACTTTCCTCTGTTTACGATTCCGTCAGATTTTCTTTGTTTTGTTTTCATCTTCTCTTCAGAAAAGCTTTATCTCATGTACACATTCTGGTCACAATTTTTCCGTATACTAATCTCATCAACAACGAAGGAAACAAACACAAACCTCCATCGTTTTTCTATAAATTTTAACCAGGAGACAGCAAAGCACCCTTGGAAGCATGTCTCCAATGCCAACCTTTCTAATAGATAGATTTCTTTTTCATACCGCCGGGGCCCTAACAAGTCCCGGCCTCTCTCCTTTTTAGGAGATTTTTTTATTTTCAGCTCTTTTTTTCCTTAATTTTCTAAAGTTCCCACGATAATTTTTTCTTGCACGGGACTTTTCCGTATAGTAAAATGAAAACAGTTGTTTTTAACAGATACCATGGATAAAAAGGGAGAAAAATACCATGAAGATTGGATTTAACAATGAGAAGTACCTGAAAATGCAGTCTGAGCATATCCGCGACCGCATCAACCAGTTTGACAACAAGCTGTATCTGGAATTCGGCGGAAAGCTGTTCGACGATTTCCACGCATCCCGCGTTCTTCCGGGCTTTGCACCGGACGCCAAACTGCGCATGCTGATGCAGCTCTCCGACCAGGCTGAGATCGTAATGGCGATTTCCGCAGCCGATATTGAGAAAAACAAAATCCGCGGCGACCTCGGCATCACCTATGACAGCGACGTGCTCCGCCTGATTGATGAGTTCCGCGGACGCGGCCTCTATGTCGGCAGTGTTGTCATCACGCAGTATTCCGGACAGCACAGTGCAGACGCTTTCAAGAAGAGACTGCAGAAGCTCGGCATCCCGGTTTACATTCACTACACGATTCCGGGCTACCCGCATAATGTGCCGCTGATCGTGAGCGATGAGGGATACGGAAAGAACGAGTACATCGAGACAACCCGTCCGCTCGTTGTCGTTACCGCGCCGGGACCGGGAAGCGGAAAGATGGCAACCTGCCTTTCCCAGCTCTACCATGAGCACAAACGCGGTGTAAACGCCGGCTATGCAAAATACGAGACCTTCCCGATCTGGAATCTGCCGCTGAAGCACCCGGTCAACCTGGCTTACGAGGCTGCTACCGCCGATCTGAACGATGTCAACATGATCGACCCGTTCCACCTCGAGGCATACGGCGTGACAACCGTCAACTACAACCGTGATGTCGAGATTTTCCCGGTTCTGCGTGCGATCTTCCAGCAGATCTTCGGCGAGAGCCCGTACAAATCCCCGACTGACATGGGCGTCAACATGGCCGGAAACTGTATCATTGATGATGAGGCATGCCGTGAGGCTTCCCGTCAGGAGATCATCCGCCGCTACTACACTGCTGTGGACGGTATCGCAGACGGCTCCCGCTCCGAGACTGAGGCTTACAAAATCGAGCTTCTGATGAAACAGGAAAACATCGTTGCCGCAGACCGTACCACCGTTTCCCCGGCTCTTGTCCGTGCCGAGGCGACCGGCGCACCGGCTGCTGCCATGGAACTGCCGGACGGACGCGTCATCACCGGAAAGACCGGCGATCTGCTCGGATCGAGCGCGGCGCTTCTGCTGAATGCATTAAAAGAGCTCTCCGGCATCGACCATGACGTACATGTTCTCTCACCGGAATCCATCGCTCCGATCCAGACCCTGAAAACCAAGTACCTCGGAAGCAAGAACCCGCGTCTTCATACCGACGAGGTTCTGATTGCGCTGTCTGCTACTGCTGCACAGAGCGAGGATGCACAGAAAGCACTCTCCTGCCTGCCGCAGTTAAAGGGCTGCCAGGTGCACTCCAGCGTTATGCTCTCCGATGTGGACCGCAAAATGTTCCAGCGTCTGGGATGCGATCTGACCTGTGAGCCGAAATTTCAGTAAATAATTTTTATATCTTGGACATAAAAAATCCAGGGCATACGGTACTTTCCGTACCTGCCCTGGATTTTTTCTTTTCCGGCTTCTGTTTATAAATTTTCTTTTCCGAATCCCATTGGCAGCAGCTCCTCGAGTGTCATTTCTTTCCAGGAACCGTCGCCCTTGCAGAGAAGGACGAGAAATTTGTTCGGATCAACGAATTCCCGCAGCACCTGACGGCAGACACCGCACGGTGTGCAGAAATCCTCCGGCTCTGCCTCTCCCGGGCCGCCGCAGACGGCGATCGCGTCAAATTCCGTTATGCCCTCGGATACGGCTTTGAAGACCGCGGTGCGCTCCGCGCAGTTTGTCGGTGTATACGCCGCATTTTCAATGTTGCAACCGGTATAAATCGCTCCATTCTTTGCCAGAACCGCCGCGCCTACGCGGAATTTCGAATACGGCACATACGCAAATTTCCGCGCTGCCAGAGCCTGTTTTACCAGCTCCTGTTTTATTTCTGTACTGATTTCCTGTTTCATATCCAGCATCCCCTTTCCAGTATCCCCTTATTTTTTCTTTCTTATTTCTGATCTTCCCGGATCAGAATCCGCAGTGCCTCGATGGCTACCTGAATCGCACCTTCCGTATCGTGCGTAATGTGGTTCTCCATGCCGCGTTTCACTCTCTCCTGATTTCCCATCACAAGAAAATCCGATCCGGCACGGACGCCGCGGGCACTTGCCACGATAAAGAGTGCCGCCGATTCCATCTCTGACGCTTTGCATCCAAGTTTCATCCACGCATCCCATTTTTTCAGCAGCTCATCGCCGACCGGCATCTGCTCCGGGTCGTGCTGGCCGTAGAAGGAATCCTTGCACTGTACCACGCCCGCATGCCATTTTTTCCCAAGATTCTTTGCCGCCTGCACCAGCGCATTCGTCACGGTAAGGTCTGCGACTGCCGGGAACTCGATCGGTGCGTATTCCTTTGACGTTCCCTCCGCACGGATCGCTCCCGTTGCCACCACGATATCGCCGCCCTCTACATCGAGTGCCATACCGCCGCATGTTCCGACGCGGATAAACGTATCGGCGCCGCACTGGATCAGCTCTTCCATCGCGATGGAAGCCGACGGACCGCCGATGCCGGTAGATGTAACGGAAACCTTTACACCGTCCAAAGCACCCGTATAAGTCACAAATTCCCGGCTGTCTGCGACGAGCACCGGGTTCTCAAAGTAAGCTGCAATTTTTTTACACCGTTTGGGATCTCCCGGCAGAATCACATACCGTCCCACATCGCCTTTTCGGATCTGCAGATGATACTGCAGCCCTTCTTCTCCTGAATAATTCTGCATATGCAAAAACCTCCTTCGTATTTTCGTATTCTCATAGTTCTATTCTACCACAGGCCGCACCGCAAATACAAGGCTTGACACCATTTCGCTTTCCCTTTCATTACGGATATAATCACGTTCCGCAGTTGCCTTTTCCCATTCGAGATGCTACAATAGGCACAGAAACCAGAGTTCTTACTTTCATTTTTACAAGGAGGGATTATTTTATGAGTTCCTATGTCATCAGCTGCTGCTCTACGGCAGACCTTACCGAAGAACATTTCTCCAAACGGGAAATCTCATACATCTGTTTCCATTACAAATTAAATGACACCGAGTACGCGGATGATCTCGGCAAATCCATGCCGTTCGATCAGTTCTATGCCGCCATGGCCGCCGGCGCTTCCACGAAAACATCCCAGGTGAATGCCGATGAATTTGAAGCCTATTTTGAAACATTCCTGCAGGACGGCAAAGACATTCTCCACGTCTGCCTCTCCTCCGGCATTTCCGGTGTCCTGAATTCTGCGATGATCGCCAAAGCCGACCTTGAAGAGCGCTACCCGGAACGGAAAATCCTCATCGTGGATTCCCTCGGCGCTTCCTCCGGCTATGGTCTTCTGATGGACCGCCTTGCCGACCTGCGCGATGAAGGAAAACCGCTGGAAGAGGTTTACGATTTTGCGATGAAAAACCGCCTCAAAGTCCATCACTGGTTCTTCTCCACGGACCTCACCTTCTACGTGCGCGGCGGCCGCATCTCCAAAGCCTCCGGCGCAATCGGCGGCTTTCTCAGCATCTGCCCGCTGCTCAACATGGACAACGAAGGACGGCTGATTCCGCGGTTCAAAATCCGTACGAAGAAAAAAGTCATCAAAAAAATCGTCGACCAGATGGAAGAAAACGCCGAGGGCGGCCTCTCCTACTCCGGCAAATGCTACATTTCCCAGTCCGCCTGCTACGACGATGCGCGGGCCGTTGCGGATCTTATCGAGGAACGCTTTCCCAATCTGAACGGAAAAGTCGAGATCAACAACATCGGAACCACCATCGGCAGCCACACAGGGCCGGGAACCGTGGCATTGTTTTTCTGGGGGAAAGAACGGGTGGATTAACTCTCCTGCACTTCCATCTATAGCAAGACCCGAAAATAATGCAAAAAATTCAGCACCGCAGAGCGTGAATTACTGCGTCACAGATTTTCGTCGTACCCCGGTACGCCTTCAAATCTGTTCCTTGCAATTCGCGCTCTGCAGCACTGCCTTTTTTGCAT
>ENA-OQDM01000057-OQDM01000057.1-human-gut-metagenome-genome-assembly--contig:-NODE-57-length-72668-cov-4.795591_pt1 | contig 72668 bp, 101 predicted proteins | sample MGYA00242772_ERZ504605 | MGnify/ENA primary metagenome ERZ504605 (study PRJEB26092, sample SAMD00036348) | human gut metagenome | host: Homo sapiens | study: EMG produced TPA metagenomics assembly of... | reverse complement strand
CGCCCTGCGCCACCACAACGGTGTGCTTGACATTCACGCCGTACAGGACGCGGCGGACGAGTTCGGATTGGGTGAGGTGGAGTTCTTTGCAGGCGTATGCGATCCGCAGTTTTTCTTCTGCGGTCACCCTGACTTTGATGATGTGTGTCTTTCGTTTTCGCGGCGTGTCATTGCGGTTCTTCTTTGCGTGTACGTTCGGACTTTTCATTTCAGCCATATTCGACCTCCTGTGAAAATAATAAATGCCCACTCCGGGATGGAGAAGGCTATGTAAAGCGACACGCCGCTTTTGCGCTGAAACCAGCGCAACGCTGGAGCAGGGTTTGGGGCAGGCACGCCCCAACAAGTGGCAGACCATGTGACAGAACATTTTCAAGCATTGAAAATTTGTGGCCACAGGTCGATACTTGCTTTCGCCCTTTCCGTGCAACACTGAAAATTTCAGAAGTCGAACCGCAATGCACGTTGAAGATTTTGCAGAGCAAAACGTTTGAAAAGGCAAAGCCCCTGCTCATGGTCACCGTTCACACCGAACGCAGTTCCTGCCCCTGTTTTGCAGCGGCGTTGTCCGGCTCGCCCACAGAAAGCGTGAGGTCATGGCGCAGTATCTCGTTCAGACGGCTTATGTAAGATTCAAGGTACAGTATGAAGAAAGCCGGACGCAGTGCGGACACTACAACCTGCTTCTTTCAAGCACAAAAATAACACTTTGCGGTTGTGTAGTCAACAACCGAAAACAAATTTTGGAAGATTGAACAACTACATAAGATTTTATTTGTGAAAAAGAAAAATACCGCCCACGCAGCGCAGCGATGATTTTGTCGGGTGAAACGGCGGCAAAATAGATCGGGTGTGTTGCGGGGCGGTAAAAATCTTCATGGGGAATAAATCCTCGCCGTTCTGTACTTTTTCTACAAAATTGGTGGGATTTGCGATAAAGGGTATCATGGATTGCGGAGCACGTCAAGATGGTTTTGCAAATTTTATTGCAGTAAAGCAGTGATAGTAGGACTTATGAAGCTGATTGAATACTTCTTTTATGGCATTGCGCGGTGTTGCTTTTGGATTCTTCCCGGCAGGGCACTGGAAAATGAGGTGCCCTGCGCAGCGCGGCACGTCCGTCACCTCGCACAAAAAACGAACCGCAAGTTTTACTTGACAATTCGCAGAATATGCACTATCATAGCCATAAGATGAATATAATGTTTATAACGATATACTCAATTTGAGAGTGAGGTATTTCATGGCGATCAATGATAGTGCTGTCGTCCCGCTTTACCAGCAGGTAAAGGATGACATTCGTGCCGCGATCGAGAGCGGCAAGTACAAAACCAACGAGAAGATCCCCCCGGAGCCGGAACTGAGTGCAGAGTACTCGGTCAGCCGCATCACGGTGCGCCGTGCCGTGGAAGAGCTGTGCGCCGAAGGGTATCTGGTCAAAATGCAGGGGCGCGGCACCTTTGTCAGTAAGCCCCGCATCCATCGCAAGTTTACCAGCGGCAGAAATGCTGCCAGTTTTACGGAGACCTGCAAAGAAAACGGTATGGTGCCGGGCGCCCGGCTGCTGAACCGTCAGATCGTGCCGGTGCGTAAGGATGAGGAAGCCTTCTTCCATGTAGGCCCGGAAGCCTTGCTCATCTATATCCAGCGTCTGCGCACCGCCGATGGTCAGCCGGTTTTTCTGGAGAACCTGTTCCTGCCCTACGAGCCTTATAAGAACCTGATGAGCGAGAACCTCAATGATGTTTCCATGTTTGACGCCATTGAGCGCATCTCCGGGCTGCGTCCTGCGACGACCGGCCGTCAGCGTATAGAGGCAGTTCGCGCCACAGCAGAACAGGCACAGCTGCTCAATCTTTCGCTGGGCGAGCCGCTGCTGTATCTGAACGCCTACTTCCATGACCAATATGACCACCCGCTGTGCATCGGGCGGCAGTATTACATTGGAAGCCGGTATATGTTTGAGTTTTAAGGGCAGAATTCTGTCCCAAAAGAGCGTCTTTTCCACCCGGAAAAGACGCTCTTTTTGTCGTTCCAAGGAGAATTGTTGGTGAAACTGCTAAAATATAGGGGAGATGCTTTGTGCACGTTACCAAAGTAAAGATTTTTTTAGAAAAACCTCTTGACGTCTGTGCAAAATGTGGTACTATGTACATGACGATTATGACGTCTATAACGAATAAGACGATACAGACGCCGAAGAGATGAAGAAAACACAAGAAAGGTCGTGGGTGCGTATGAACCGAATCATTCTTGCTTCGCACGGAGGGCTGTCTGCCGGAATGAAGGACACCGTGCAGATGATCCTTGGCGAGCTGCCGAACCTTTATGCCCTTGCTACCCTGCGGGATGAGACCGAGCCTATCACGGTGGCGGCACGCCGGCTGCTGGATGGCTTTGCGGCAGAGGATGCTGTGTACATCGTGACCGATGTGATGGGCGGCAGCGTGAACAACGAGATGCTGACCCTGCTGCCGGAGTATCCGGCGGTGCACCTGATCTGCGGCATGAACGCTTCTCTGGTGCTGACCCTTGCTTCCAACGACGAAGCCCTGACACAGGACGAACTGGCCGAGTGCATTGCAGATGCCAAGGCGCAGATCATTGATTGCAACCTGCTGCTGAAAAACGCAGCCCAAGATGAGGAGGATGACCTATGATCAAATTAGTACGTCTGGACTACCGCCTGCTGCACGGTCAGGTGGTGTTCTCGTGGACCGGCCATGTGGGCGCACAGCGTATCATCGTGGTGGACGATGACGCCGCCAACGACGAGATGAAAAAGTCCGCCCTGCTGCTGAGCAAGCCCGCCGGTGTCCGGGTGAACATCTTCACGGTGGACAAAGCCATCGCCAAGATGCCCAAGGTGGAGCAGCTGGACGAGAAGATCATGATGATCTTCGGCAACACCGCTGCGCTGCTCAAGTTCTGCCAGGCATACCCCAAGATCAAAGAGATCAACTACGGTGCTGTGGCAAATAAGCCCGGCTCCGTGGCCTTTGACCAGTCGGTATTCCTGACCCCGGAGGAGCAGGCCGACACCCAGAAGCTGCTGGATATGGGCATTAAGATCTACAGCCAGCAGACCCCCACCTTTAAGGTAGTACCCATCGATCACATCTGATCGTAAGGAGATAAGAAGGAGGAATTGACCCATGTTTGTTACCGCACTGCTTCTGGGTCTGGTTGGCGTGTTCTGTATTCTGGACTCGCGCATTCTGGGCCGCATGAACTTCGAGCGTCCGCTTATCACCTGCACCATCGTCGGTGCGCTGCTGGGTGATCTGCAGACCGGCCTGACCCTTGGCGCATCCATCGAGCTGATGAGCCTTGGCATCGTGAACATCGGCGCAGCAGCACCCCCGGACATGAACATGGCTGCCATCATCTGCGCAGCTTTTGCCATCCTGACCGATGCTTCTGCCGAGACTGCACTGGCGCTGGCCATCCCCATCGCTGTTCTGGGCCAGATGCTGGGCGTGCTGATGCGCACCATCCTGTCCAACCTGACCCACGTTGCCGACCACGCCATTGCAGAAGGCAAGTTCCGCAAGGCATGGAGCATGCACATCGTCTGGGGCACACTGCTGTACAGCCTGATGTACTTCATCCCCATCTTCCTGTCCGTCTACTTCGGCACGGATCTGGTGCAGAAGATCGTGGCTTTCATCCCCGCATGGCTGACCGATGGCCTGAACCTCGGCAGTAAGTTCCTTACCGCTTACGGTATTGCCCTGCTGCTGTCCACCATGCTCAACCGTGATCTGACCGTTTACTTCCTGCTGGGCTTCTTCTTTGTAGGCTATCTGGGTCTGGATGTCACCGCTGTGGCGATCTTCGCCGCAATTCTGGCTGTGATCCTGACCGGTCTGAAGTATGGCAAGGGCGCACCTGCCGCAGCCGCTGCCGGTGCAGCTGCTGCCAACCCGGACTACGACCCGCTGGAAGATGACGATGATCTTTGATAGGAGGAAGCTGAAATGAGCAACGCAACCAAGACTGCAAAGCGCAGCGACTTCAAGAAATACTTCCAGTTCATGTGGCGCTCCCTGAACATTCAGGCCTCCTGGAACTACGAACGTCAGATGAACATGGGCTTTTTGTACGGCATCGCTCCCACGCTGGACGAGCTGTACCCCAACGAGAACGACCCCGAGCAGCTGGCGCACAAAAAGGAAGCCTACGAGCGCGAGATGGCGTTCTACAACTGCACCCCGCAGACCAGTGCCTTTACGCTGGGTCTGGCTGCCTCCATGGAAGAGCAGTACGCCGCCGACCGTGAGAACTTCAACCCGGAGACCATCAACGCCGTCAAGACCTCGCTGATGGGCCCCCTGTCCGGTGTGGGCGACTCCTTCTTCCAGGGCACTGTCCGCCTGATCGCTTTTGGTCTGGGCATCTCTCTGGCACAGCAGGGCAGCGTTCTGGGCCCCATTCTGGCTATGATCATCTCCATCGTCCCCTCGGTGCTGATTACATGGTTTGCCGGTAAGCTGGGCTACACCATGGGCAGCAAGTACCTGACCAAGCTCAACGGCGGCATGATGGACAAGCTGATGTACGTCTGTGGCATCGTAGGCCTGATGGTCATTGGTGCCATGGTGGCAAGCATGGTGGGTCTGACCACCCCCATCACCTTCGCAAGCACCGGTCTGGTGCTGCAGGATGTGCTGAACAGCATTCTGCCGAACCTTCTGAACCTTGGCATCGTGATGCTGATGTACACCCTGATCCGCAAAAAGGTCAAGACCGGCTGGCTGCTGGGCATCTGCATCGTGGGCGGTGTTGCCATCAACGCCCTTGGTCTGTTGGTGTAACCGGGTTTCCGGCTTACATAGATATCCGTACGCCTGTAATTTGTGATTCATCAGAACAAAAAGAAAAATAATTTGGAGGATTGCATTATGTATAACATTGATCTGGCAAACGTCAAGTCCATCGTGGCAGACATCGTGGCAAAGCACAACGTGGAGAACGTGGCCTTTGTTGGCTGCGGCGCTTCCAAGGCAGAGCTGTACCCCGCAAAGTACTTCCTGGCAAACTGCAGCAAGAAGCTTCGTGTGGCACACTACACCGCCAACGAGTTCAACTACGATACCCCCGATTGGCTGGGCGACACCACCGTGGTCATCACCGCTTCTCTGGGCGGCAGCACCCCTGAGACCGTCAAGGCCAACAGCGTGGCAAAGGCCGCCGGTGCAACCGTTGTCAGCGTTACCCACGCTGCCGGTTCTGCCCTGACCAAGGAAGCTGACTACACCATCGTCCACGGCTTTGAGGCAAACTACGCCGCCAAGCTGGAAAAGATGGGCTACGTTCTGGCACTGGCTGTGGAGATCTTGCAGCAGGTGGAAGGCTTCGACAAGTACGACAAGATGATCGAGGGCCTGACCAACGTGTTCGAGGCTGCCGAGAACGCTGCCAACTCTGCCCGCAAGTCTGCCAAGGAGTTCGCTGAGAAGTACAAGGATGCTCCCGTCGTTTACGTCATGTCCAGCGGCGCTCCATGGAGGTCGCTTACTCCACCTCCATCTGCCTGATGATGGAGATGCAGTGGGTCAACTCCGGCTCCTTCCACAGCGGCGAGTTCTTCCACGGCCCCTTCGAGATCGTGGACAAGGACGTGCCCTTCATCCTGCTGATGAACGACGGCAAGACCCGTCCCGTGGATGCCCGCGCACTGACCTTCCTGCACCGCTTCGATGCTCTGACCACCGTGGTGGATGCAAAGGATTACGGTCTGGGCAATGCTGTGGACAGCAGCGTCATCACCTACTTCAACCCGCTGATGCACACCGCTGTCTTCCGTGTCTATGCTGAGGAGCTGTCCTACGTCCGTCAGCATCCGCTGACCCTGCGCCGCTATATGTGGAAGCTGGAGTACTAAGCGGTCATCCGGGATCAATAGACCCATGCTTGGGGGAGGGGCTTGCCCCTCCCCCTTTTTGATGAAGAGGGAAATGAAGAATGATTGAAGCAGTGATTTTTGATATGGATGGGGTGCTGGCGGATACGGAATACTACTACGAGAACCGCCGTAAAACTTTCTGCTGGAAAACGGCATCCCTATCCCGGAGGGCAACTTCATCGGCTCCAACGAAAAAGCCATCTGGGAAGCGCTTGTTCCCAACGACCCTGTGCGCCGTCAGGAGATGCTGATGGCTTACCGGGAGTACCGCAAGGCTCGCCCCACCCCCTATGACAAGCTCACCGACCCGCAGGCAGAGCCACTGATGAATGCGCTCCGCAGCCGTGGGCTGAAGGTGGCGGTGGCGTCCTCCAGCGCAGCGCCGGATATCATGAAGATGCTTACGGAGGGCGGGCTGAAGGCGATGGTGGATTTCGCCTTCAGCGGCGAGGACTGCGCCGCCCATAAGCCTGCGCCGGACATCTATCTCAAGGCGCTGAAGGCACTGGGGCTGACGGCAGACAAGGCCATTGCGGTGGAGGATTCTCCCACAGGCATTGCCTCCGCAAAGGCAGCAGGACTGAAGGTGCTGGCGCTGAAACCCCGCCACGGCGAGCCGCTGGACCAGTCCGCCGCAGACTGCATCATCACCCAGCTGATGGATGTGGCGGAGCACCTGGACTGAGATGGAAGCAATCAAGAACGGTCTGTGCAAAAACCTGACCCCGGCACAGCTGTGGAGCGGCGCACGGTTTTTTCTGCTGCTGAATCTGAGCCTGATCATTTGTGCGGCGGCACTGAACTTTTACTGCGCCCCCAACCACTTTGTATTTGGCGGCACCACAGGTCTTTCCGTTGTGCTGGCTACCTGCTTTCCGGCGTTGAGCGTCAGCACCTTTATGTGGATCACCAATGCGGTGCTGGATGTGCTGGGCTGCGTCTTTCTGGGGATAAAGGCCATGGGATGGACGCTGTACTCCTCCTTCATGCTCAGCTTTTACTCCAGTATGTGCGAAAAGCTGTTTCCCATGTCCCAGCCTTTAACGGATGACACCTTGCTGGAGCTGTGCTTTGCGGTGGCGCTGCCGGCCCTTGCCAGCGGCATTGTGTTCAACATCGGGGCATCCACCGGCGGAACCGAGATCGTGGCGATGATCTTACACAAGTACATCAAGGTGGAGATCGGCAGGGCTCTTCTGCTCAGCGATATCGGCACGGTGCTGTTTGCGGCTTGCATTTACGGCCCGCAGACCGGGATGTACTGCGTGCTGGGGCTCATCGGGCGCAGCACCATCGTGGATACCGCCATCGAGAGCCTGAACCTCCGCAAGGTGTGTACGGTCATCACCTCAAGGCCGGAGCCCATCCGGCGTTTCGTTACGGAAACACTGGGGCGCACAGCGACCCAGCAGGACGCCACCGGCGTGTACACCGGCGAGCCCCGCACCATGATCATGGTGGCGCTGACCCGGCGGCAGGCAGGGCTGCTGCGGGATTTCCTGCGCCGGGAGGACCCGGAGGCTTTTTTGACCATCGTTAACTCCAGCGAGATCATCGGCAAAGGGTTCCAGTCGGTCTGAAAATGCAGAATGCCCGCCCACTCTGGCTTTTCCACAGATGGGCGGGCATCATTTATATGGTAAATGGTGATTTACGCTGACTTTCTGGGATTTACGCTGAAAATACGCTGACTTGGTATGGTTTGCGCTGAATTTGCGCTGAGAAACGCGCGCCGCGCGATTAGCGGTTTTACCGCGCGTTTTCTGTGGCTCAATCCTCCAGCCTGCCGTGGTCACACCCCAGCGACAGGTAGTGCTCCATCTCCCCTCTCAGCACCATCTGTGCATACTCCAAGGGCTTGTTCCACAGCAGCCAGTCCAGCTCTGCCCGCTGTGTCGGGGTGTTGCCGTACTCATCTTCGACGGCGATGCAGTCAATGGCAAGAGTGGTGCCATCCTCGAACCGGGCTTCCACCCGGTTGGTGTCCATGTTGTAGCGGCAGGAAAGCAGTTTGTTCATGGTGAACCTCATTTCTATATCAAATGGTGTCTGTTCGGATGTCCTAACCCCTGCCATAGAACCGGTGTGTCATGTAAGATTGTTGTTTGGATAAAACTGGAAGATTTTGCACAATAAATACCGTTGAAATCCAGCTTTTGGGGCTGTGCGAAACAGCCTGTTTTGCCGGGCTGATTTTGGCTCTGCACACTTTTGCACATTTTCTGCACATCGCAAGGATGGATAACAGGTGCAAAGGCGTGCAAGCAATGCAAAGGATGCAACAGAATAACAACGGAAAAATAACTGTGATTCGATCAAAACGACGATTTGACGTTGAATGATGAAATGGACAAAATGTGCTATTCGGTTCCTACGAATCAGTAGGCCGGGGGTTCGAGTCCCTTCCATCGCACCAAGAAAAACCAGTACACAATGTGTACTGGTTTTTCTTTTTTGTTTGCGCGATGGAAGGGGCTCGAACAGGGCGGCGGCGCATAGCGCCGCAAGCAATCAGCCCAGTGGGCTGTTGCTTAGCCCGCGGGTCCCAACGCGTAGGAATGTCTACCGTGGAAGCTGTGGATCGAAAGATTTCATGGCTTTTTTGTTTTGTAAGCCATGGGTGCACGGTTTCTGCACGGTTTTTGCACGGTCGGTGTTTTCCATGTCCGATTATGTAGGGCGCTGTATTGCATTGCAATCAGTGCCCTTTTTTGCATCAGGTGAGCAGGGCCAGGCGGAGCTTTGCCTTCATTTCCGGGTCGGCATCCTTCAGCAATTCCAAAAGAGCCGTCATGGAGATGGTCGGTTCGCCTTCGGCGGGTACAGCCTGCGGGCTGGAGGTGTCGGGCTTGGCGTAGAAGCCGCTTTCGAACTTCTTGCCCAGCTCCACACGGGAGGACTGCTGGATATGAGCGTAGGTGTTCACCAGCATATCCGCACTGGCGTGACCGGTAGTCCCCTGCACCGCCTTGATGTCACCGCCGGAGATCATCAACTGGTAGGTGGCACTGGAATGCCGCAGACCGTGAAAGACGATGCGGGGAAACTCCGGGTGTGCGTCCTGCCATTTCAGGAACTTCTTGCGGATGAGCACCGGCTCCACCGCCAGACCGTTGGGCAGCCGCAGCAGCATCCCGCTGTTGCGGTACCGCTCCGGGTCGAGGGTTTCTTCCCGCTTCAGCCGTTCCAGCCACTGCTTCAGCTCTTCCCGCAGGGCGGCGGTCATAAAGATGGTGCGGCAGGAGGCCTCGGTCTTGGTGTCCTTCAGGATGAGGGAGGTCTTGCTGCCCTCCAGCTTGTCCGGGAAGATGCGGAGGATGCAGCCCTTGTCCACCTGCGCCAGCGTGTCCTTCTGCACCCGCTGCATGGAACGGTTGACGGTGAAGGTGCCCATGCCGTTGGCGGCATCAAAGTCGATGTCCTCCGGGGTCAGACCTGCCACCTCACCCTCTCGGAGTGCACCCACCAGCGTCAGGTGCACCGCCAGATGCAGGATGGGGTCCTCCATGCTGTCCAGTGCTGCCCGCATCTCCTCCACCTCCCCAGATGCTGCGCTCTTGGGTGGTCTTTTTGGGCGCTTCCACCGGGACAGGGCTTTTGATGAGGATGCCCCACTCCACCGCCAGCAGAAAGGAATTGTGCAGCAGTTGGTGGACCTCATGGAGGGTAGTGCCGGAGAGGGTGCGCTTTTGCTGCTTGGGCGAGAGGTCTCGCCGCTTGCCGCCCACATACTGTCCGCAAGGGGTCTTGCTCAGGGTGTCGTACAGGGCTTCGATGTGGTAAGGCCGCAGCTTCTGCATCTGCATCTCCCCGATATAGGGGATGATGAGGTTCTGGATGAGCGCCAGATTGGACTGGTAAGTTTTCGGTGCCCACTTGTGCTTGCTGCACTGCTTGGGTAGCCAGTCCATCAGGAACTCTGCTACTGTCACCGTGGACGGGATCAGGAAATTGCCGGTCGCCAGTTCATGCTCGATCTGCTTCTGGCGTTTGACCGCCTCCTCTTTGGTGGGAAAGCTTTCCCATTTGTCGCAGCTCTTGCCGTGCTCGTCCTGATAGGTGTAGCGGACACTGTAAGAGCTGCCGCGTTTCGTGATATATGCCATAGATTTGCCTCCTTATCAAGCTGCCCGGTAAAGCCACGCATCGAAGCTGTCTTTCGGGATGCGGATGCTTCCGCCTGCCTGCAGGACACGGAACTCGGTGGTGCTGTTGCACAGGTTGTAGGCGGCACGCTGGCTGATGGCCAGCATCTGCGCGACCTCCTTCACCGTGTACACCAGCTTCGGGGCTTTAGGGCTGTTGGTCGGAGACTTGACGGCATTGGTTCGAGTGACCACCTCCATTGTAGCCGGATCAGAGTCCGACTGCAAGGACTTTTTCGTATAATCCAAAGATTTCACATTCTCGTACATTTTATTACACATAGGCATTGCTCCTTACTTATCGTGGCGCACCACAGGTTCCTGCGTGCTGCGGTTCTCATAAAATCGAATGACCTCCGGCGGGATGCTGTCCAGCGTTTTCAGGGCGGCTTCATAGTCCTGCCGCAGCTTGGCATCCTCCAGACGCTTCAAGACGCTCCCTTCCTTCGCTTTGTCCAGCGAGGCAGAGAGCGTCTTGTTCTTCTCTTTCAGTTTTTCGTTTTCGGCGGCGGTCTTGGTGAAGGCTACGTTGTACTTTCGCAGCTGGTCCTTCATCCGTGCTACGTTGGGGATATAGCTGTCCAGCAGCTTGCTGATCTCCGCCGCACGGCTCTTGCCGTTGAAGGGGGTGATGCCCACCAGCAGGGCATCCAACTGCTCCTTCTGCTTGGTCAGTTGGGTCATCTCCTTGAAGATGCGGGGCGGGATGTGCTCCCGCCCGGTCTGGCTGGCGCTTTCGCCACGCTCCAGCTCCGGGTACTGCTTGACCATGTGCTGCCAGAACTCGTCCTGCCACTTCACAAGATTCTTGCGGTTGCCAATGATCTCTTTCGCGCTCAGCCGTCCGTCAGCAGTCAGGGGCACGAAGCAGAAGTGCAGGTGGGGCGTTTTCTCGTCCATGTGGACAACAGCCGAGATAAAAGTTTGGGCGTTCTGCTTGCTTTTCAGAAACTCCAAGGCATACTCGAAATACGCCTTGATCTCCCGGTTGGTCTTATCCTTGAAAAACTTCGCGTTTGTGAAGCGCAGCGGAACAATGAAAGCCCCAGTGGGGCTTTTAAGTGACAGAACGGTCTTGCGCAGCAAGATGGAGGGGCCTTGCCCCGACAAGTTCCGGGCTGGCGGTGACAAGCGCCTCCACCACCCGCACGCTGTCCTTGCGGACACGGCAGTGAGCGGCGGCTATCATGCGGTCGGCTTCTTCCCGGTACCTGCCCTGCGGCTGCACCAGATGGAGGTTGTAGCGGCTCCGGCTCGTGTCGATATCCGGGTTGCTGGCGTACTGCTCCTTGGTGCGCTCGTTATGGGCTTCGATGGGGCTGATGACTGGACCCTTGTACTTTTTGAATCGAAGAATTCGCGTTTGTGGAGCGCAGCGGAACAATGAAGTCCCCAGTGGGGACTTTAAGCGACAGAACGGTCTTGCGACAGCAAGATGGAGGGGCCTTGCCCCGACAAGTTCCGTATTGGGCTTTCATAGATCACGCTCTTTCTTGAGGCGTACAAAAAATCTGTACGGACTTCAAATAACCTGTACGGTCTGTACGACGTACAAAAATTCGAAATATAAATGATAACACGTTTTAATTTGCTTTAATTCGCCGTACAGGTGCGTACAAGTACAGACCGTACAGGTTGTACGAACTTCTTCCGTGAAAAAATGCACTTTTTACGGGCAGGGGTGGACAAGCGGCTCGATGCCTAAAAAAGTAATATCAAATGATAGACAATAGGAAAAAGTATGTTAGAATGATAAAAACGGTCTCTTTGGAATGTTGCAGAGGTGCAGAATATGGAATTGAATCATAGCGGAATGATTTATTTCGCCTTAAAAGAAGAATCTAATCAAGTGGTGCACATCTCTGAGATGGTGGAAAAAGATAGAGGAAAGGCGTGTGAGTGCATTTGTCTCTGTTGCGGCCGTCCGTTGGTTGCTAAATTGGGGCGTGGAAAAAAGACTGCACACTTTGCACATTTGGCAGAAGAAGGAAGAACAACGTGCTCAGCAGATGCAGCAAATGAAAGCGGACTTCATAAAATAGCGAAAGAAATCGTTTGCAAAAGCGAATATATTTGGCTGCCTCCAGTGACGATATCCGAACAAAATGATCCTGATCGCAATGTGGAGGACTATAAACAGCAAGAGCCATTATTGTTGGGAGAAAAGTTTAAGCTTCACTATCAAAATGCTAAAACAGAAGTGCCATTTGATGGATTCAAGCCCGATGTTTGCATTTTTCGAGAGCGAAAAAATATCCTTGTTGAGATTGCTGTAACGCACTATGTTGATGCGGAAAAATATAGCAAGATAAAAATGGCGCAGATGCCAACAGTAGAAATCAATATCGCTGATTTTATAAAAGACTATAAAGCGGAAGAAACAGAATCGATAAATGATTTTGAGAAAAAACTGAGGATGCGCTAATCGGCGACGTTAAAAACAAAACATGGATCTATCACCCGAGCGAAAAGGAGGGAATCCAAAAACTCTGTAAGCGAAACCGAGAACTTGAAAAAGAATTTCAACAAAACCGCATAAAGAACCTGAAGGAGCAGGAAGAACGGAAAAAGCGAGAGGAAGCGCAGGAGATCTGGAAACAGGAACAACAAAGGCGTCGGGAACAGATCGATATTGAAGTAGAACGGCTTCGCACGGATGAACTGTATTATTTGAGTTGCAAAGCCAAAATCAAAGGGACGGACGCTGCCGTTCTGAATTGCATCAATCGTCTGGGAATCTGCAATCTGAAGTTTAAAACGATGGATGACATCCCCTTCTTTTTGAATATCCCGGTCTTTGGAGAGGTCGTGTTTAATTGTGACCGGAGGATCTGGCAAACGATTTTATTTGAAAAAGTGTTCTATCAATGGCAATATGACGATGTGAATAGTGCGAGAATATATTGTTGTTTTGCGGGCCGTTGGGAAGGACTGTTGAATCAAAAGTTTGTCTACATTTGGAAAAAGCAAGGAAAGGTCAAATTTTCACAAAAAGAAGATCTTCTCCGTTGTGCGGTCGAAGAATACCTTGTACATTTGTCAGCACTTGGTTTTATTGATATTCGTTATTATTTTTACCCACATTCTGGATTGGATCACGGAATCATGCACAGGTCATTAAAGCCGCTGAGAAGAAACTATGCGACTTTCTTAGAAGGATTGTTGATGAAATTTCCAGACACAAATAGTCCTTTTCAATATATACAGGAAAAATGGGTTCGTTTAGGAAAAGAAATGGAGTTCATTCAAGACCTCGATACTCTGTAAACTCAAAATCTCTCCTTTGGTCAAAGGTTTTGGCACGGATCATTTTGATCCCTGCCACGTTCAAAGCCGGTCTCCCTTGCTGCCTCCCGACAGGAAATCTTTTTGGACTCTGTGTCGGCCCCATGCAGGGCGCTCGCTCCCCCGATGGGAGGTCTTGGCGGTCTGGGCAGTTCGGACGGTCATTCTGTTCTCAAGGTCCTGTTATGAAAGATATTTCAGAGGGCTTTCACGGGAAGCCCTTAATATGTTCGCTGCTGGGGAGTTATATGTTTTCTTTCTGTCTATAGGATAGCACCGCAATGGCCGCTGTGCCGTATATCCATAATGTCGGAAAACAGGTGCAGAAACTGCAAAATTCCACGCTTATGGACAGGAACCGCCGGAAGTGGTATACTGTGCAAAAAACAGCGGAGGTGCGACCATGAACATCAAGCTGACACTGGGAGAACGGCTCAAAGACCTGCGTGTGGAGCGGAATCTGAAGCTGGAAACGCTGGCAGAGCAGACGGGTCTGTCCAAATCGGCACTGTCGAAATACGAAAGCGACGATGCGACCGACCTCAGCATTTATGCGGTGACAACGTTGGCTGAGTTTTATGGTGTGACCACGGATTACCTGCTGGGTGTGACGGAAAACAAAAAACGCCCAGATGCAGTCCTTTCGGACTTGCATCTGAGCGATGGCGCAGTGGACGTATTAAGAAATGGAAAATTCAATCATCGGCTGCTGTGCGAACTGATCGTGCATGAGAATTTCCGGCGGTTCATGACCGATCTGGAAATCTATGTGGATGGATATGTCAGTGCAAACATTCAAAACCTCAATGCCGGTCTGGAAGCAACGCGGCAAATGCTGAAAAAGAAGTATGCAGCAGATGAAAATGATCTGTACATGAGCACCTTGAAGCTGGGGCAGATCGATGAAGATGAGTACTTTGGCCGGGTCTTGTATGATGAACTGGTGGCTATCCTGAAGAACATCAAGACGGAACACCGCAAGGACAAGACCACTTCGGATGGTGCAATGGTCGATAACTTGATGAAGGAACTGGAGGATGCACAGAAATTTGAAGGGTCTGCGGATGAAAAGAAGATTCGAACAGCATTGAAGGCAATCGGCATCAACTACGATAAGCTGACAGAGGATGAAAGAAAGCTGATAAAGAAGATTCTTTATAAAACGGCAATGCTAAAACCGGGGACACTTGCAGGCAACCGGGGCAAGCACAGACGTTGATCGTTTTCCATGTGCCTTATAGGGGAAAAACGCTGCTGCGGCAGGAAGGAGAACGTACACCATTGGTTCCTCTGAAAGCCTGCGCTGGGTGGGCGGAGACCGTCAACTGCCACGCCCATCCGCGCATCCTTCTGCCACAGAACAGGTGCTTGCCGGAACCTCTCGCAGCCCCTTTTCCGCATCAGCCGGAACCAAGGTGTAACACACTAGACTTTGCAGGCAAAGTCGTGTGCCAACGAGCGTTCCGCCGCTCTTTGGATTCTTCCCGGCAGCAATGAACCTTAAATATGCAGCTGAGACTATGGAGCGGTTAAGGATAGCATAAGGGAAAGAAAATTTTAGAAAAAATCTCAAGGGACTATAAATGGAGATTTGCTTTGCGTTGTGGAAGTAAAGAACATGTTATGATATAATTAAAAGTAGAGTTAGCTGTAATGTAATCGTTTCGGTTAAAGAATTGGAGAAGAAGGCATGAAAGATATTTTGCTAACATCAGAAGAAACAAAAGAAGCGGTTGGGACACTGCTCGATGCCGCACGTGTTTCGGAAAACGAGGAACAATTCAAAATCAAGGCAGAAGGAATTCTCAAAGGATTATGTGAAAGTCGAGATATTTTTTGGAATTCGTATACTTACGAGCATAGTTTCAAATCTGGAAGTAGAAGAGTTGATGCTGTTCATGGCTCTACTATCATCGAGTATGAGCCGCCACGGTCGTTTAATTCGTCCGAGAACGCACAACTGCGACATGCACGCGCACAAGCAGAAGGATATGCTAATCTTCTTTCACAAGAAGAAGGACGCCGTATAAGCGATTATTCGCTTGTTGCATGGGACGGTGAAACTATCACATTTGGATGGTCAGATGAAAGCCAATTTACATGGGAGGCGGCGAGAGCGTTTGATGGGCTTTGCCTTAATCGACTGCTCGCCCTAATTGCAGATGGCGGAAGACCGTTAGTCAGCCCGATGCTACTCAAACAGTTTATCGGACCGGATACAGAGGTGGGACGTCGTTTACTCCCAGCATTGTTTCACGCCATATGCCAAGCGAAGGATTCGGCTTTAACAACGAGAACAAAGCTTATATATATAGAATGGGCACGTCTTTTTGGACAAGTTGATGGTACTGAAACAGAGCGATTGACGCACTATTTAGAGAATGCAAGTCGTAGTCATGGAACAAATTATAAAACTGCTCCTCAAGCATATGTGTTCGCATTAAGTACATATATTGCACTTGTAGCAAAGACTTGCGCTGTGTATGCATTGGCTTCACAATCTGAGGATTTTAGTGTACCAATATCTACACCTAGAACCTTTCTCAAGGGAATTGAAAGCGGCGAATATTTTAGGCTGTTTGGCATTGAAAATATGCTAGGTACAGACTTCTTTTCTTGGTACCTTGGCGATGATGTGACGGAAGAACTGGAACAACCGCTTGGATTGCTTTTGGAGAGGTTGCGAACGATTGATTTTGATGTTGCAAAAAAGAGTCCTGAGTCAGTTCGGGATTTATTCAAGGGATTATATATGGGCTTTACGCCAGCACCTATGCGCCATGCCCTAGGTGAATACTATACGCCAGATTGGTTGGCTGCACATGTGATAGACACGGCAGGATGGGATATTAGTCAATCACTTTTAGACCCCACATGTGGTTCGGGTACTTTTATTCTTGAGGGACTGCGTAGACGATTAGAAGCTGCATCTCCTACAACTTCGGCACGAGAATTGTTAAATGGTTTATACGGATTCGACCTAAATCCGTTGGCGGTTCTAACGGCACGAGCATCTATTGTGGTGTTTTTGTCTGGACGGTTTGACCCTGCTGATCCAGTACTATTGCCGGTGTTTCTTGCCGACGCAATTAATACAGCTGATCCTGTTGGAGGCGTATTTAAACATTCGATTCTAACAGAAAAAGGTGAAAGAACGTTTTCTATTCCTGTTAGTCTTGCGGAGTCACCTGATTTTTTCCTCACAATGAATCAACTTAAGATATGTATTGATGCTGGTCTTGGTAGCGAGGATATCATAGCTTCATTGCGTGCACTGTCTCCGATTGTTTGCAAATTTGATGCTTCTGATTTAGATATACTTATGCAAACGATCGATAGCCTTGTTGATTTGCACCGCAATCATTGGAATGGTATTTGGTGCCTGATCTTGTTCGACCGCATAGAAGCTGGATGTGTTAAGAATATTGATTTGGTGGCAGGAAATCCGCCGTGGGTTAAGTGGAGTAATCTTCCGCGGCCTTATGCAGAATTTATCAAACCAATTTGTGATCGGATGAATATATTTAGTGAAGATGTATGGGTTGGGGGTATCCAGTCGGATATTTCGACAGTTGTGACATATCGTGCACTGGAACGATTTGTAAAAAAGGGAGGAAGTTTAGCGTTTCTTATCACGGGAACTGTGTTTAAAAATGAGTCAAGTCAGGGTTTCCGACGCTGGAATCTTCGCATAGAAGAGAAAGATGAACCGATGAAGGTAGAAACAGTAGAAGACTACGCTCTATTACGCCCCTTCGAAGGTGCGGTAAACTGGCCTACATTGTTGCTGATTCGGAGAATGGTGAAGCCACTAACTATCCAGTTAGATATCGCCGATTCATAAAGACAGTGAAAAACGTTGCCCCGGATTTATCTATATTCGAAGACCTTCAGGCAATGCCGGTGCCGGGAACAGATGCAGGCCCATGGCTGGTTGGCACAGAAAAAGAAATACAAACATGGCCTGCGTTGTTTAATGCTTCGGGGGATTCCGTCTATCGTGCAAGAAAGGGCGTTACAACTGATGTTAACGGTATTTTCTTTGTGAAAGCACAACAAGTTGCCAATCCAAAACTTGTGCGAATTACAAATGATCCTTGCCAAGGACGTCGTAGAGATATTGTGAGAAAAAGCGCAATTGTAGAAAAAGACGACATATATCCTTTGCTTAGAGGACGAGATGTAAAAAGATTTGTTGCTACACCACAGCAAGGGCAATGTATAATTGTCCCACAACGAGGGATGTTTGGGGACGAAACATTACCAGGAACAAGGCCTCGTACGTTTGGATTCCTTGGTGAGTTTCGTCCGATTCTTGAACAACGTTCTAGTTATAGACGTTTCCAACAAGGAAAGCCCTTCTGGTCTGTGTGGTCTACGGGCGAGTATACTTTTGCCCCATACAAAGTTGTCTGGAAAGAAATGTCAGGAGGAGGTTTTGTGGCTGCGTACATCGGTTCAAGTGAATTTTGTGGTAGTGAAAAAATAGTTATTCCAGATCATAAAGTCTACTTTGTTCCGATGCAATCTGAAGACGAAGCAGCATATTTGACAGCATTTCTCAATTCTCGTATGGTATCTGATGCCATTAGTGCTTACGCTTCGGCCTTAAGTCTTGGAACAAGTGTTACAGATTACCTTAATATTCCACAGTTCGACAAAGAAAATAAAACGATGGTTACAATGTCACAAATGGCAAAGCGGTTTAAGCGTGGTGAAATTCCAAGCGAGGAGGAAGAAAATATATTAGACGCATTGGTTGGTTCACTAATCGAATGAATACATAAAATCGCGGTGAAAAAGAACAAGATGATATTGGGTGGTTGATTGTCATTAGAAAGCCAAGGATAGAACGATAATCTGCCATATAGAAAAGAGGCACTTGATTTTCCGTAAAGGAAGAACAAGTGCTTCTTTTTTAAAAGGTTAAGAAGTAGTTGATGACAGCCAAAAGTCCCTTACGGGGAAGTTCAATTAACGTGGATGCATCGAGTTGAAATTCGGAAGGACGATGAACAACCCAATTTAAAGGATTTACAGTATCATTGTAATTGTCAAATAATGCCGTAAAATAGTCACGAATAGTGGTATCTGTAATATAATTTGCGAGGTTTTTCTTATAGTTATCAATAATCTGGCTTAATTTAGAAAGCTTTTCTATATTTGCCCAGATTAATTTGCCTTGCCCCTGAATGTAATGCTGGTGAGAATAATATTTGATAGACTGTTCGATGATTGAACGAGTCAAGAATGCAGAGGCAAGAGGATAAGTTGAAACGAGCTTCTTGTCTGAAAAGAGCTGTAACTCTCGACAGACTGCTGATACGCCGTGAGAAGTAGAATCGTTAGGGTCAAGTTTGCTGTAATCCAATCCCTGAAAGAAATAAGGCTGATTTTTAGTGCCGCCGGAACTAGTGGAACTTGGTGAATGAACTGGGGATGGGGCACTAGAAGATTTTGATGAATCTGACGAATTTGAAGCGGAGGGAGAGTTGTCTTTATCTTTTGGAACCGAGGGCTCAGGAGAAGAAGGTGGGGCAGAGTTCGGGTGAGATTCATTTGCAAAGGGAGGTTCTTTCAAAGAATCATCGGAATTCTCTGTGAGAGAATCATCTAAAGAATTGTAATCATAAGTGGGAGCGGGGTGCGTGGAGTGATAGGTATCAATCCAAGGACAGAGTTTATCACTGATAGTATCAGATGTATTAAAAAGGCGTGTGATGGACATTTGAGAATTATCGGATTCAGCCACAATCCACTTTGAGGCTTCAACTACAAGATTGATTCTATCAGGAGTAAAGGTGGCTTCGTTTGATACATCGAGGCCGATTTTGGTACGAACCTTTCGGTTGTTGAAAATTCGTTGAATGGTTGTAAAAGGTAAAATAGTAGTGATGTCCAAGCCATCACAATATTTCTGGACGTAAAGGTATATCAGATTGGACAAGCTTTGCTTGTTCCCCTGACGAACTTTAAAGTTTTCTTTTTCACGTGCATCCCAAGATTTTAAGCCTCGACCATGATCCTCACCGGAATGAAGCCTTTCCATAATAAAAAATGCTTCAGTCTCATCAGTGACATAGCAATTAAGCGAAGTTGAGAGGTCTACACCGGGTCCACTAACGATTTTCTTGACTTTGTCAATTGTAGCCTTGTCAAGAAATGTAAAAGTATCGGGATACAGGAGAAGCTTTATAGCGGCAACTCGGCGATTGCCTTCATATACAACATATTTTTTTAAGAATTCGCTATAAACAACGACAATCCTATTACATGGAAGTAATCCGTGAGCTTTAATATCTGAAGCCAAGTTTAGCATTTGCGGGATACCGACAGAATCAAAAAGCTTTTTCAAGGTGTCAAATTCGTCAGAAGCGATAGGGTGACGAGGATTTTCATAATAATTAGCAATATTAGAGACTTTGATTCTTTTTTCACTTCCAGACATCGTGGTTCCTCCTTATAAGATTTTTATATATTTATCTTCATTCGAGGGTCTTAATGTTTTTGAAGAGAAAAACATTACTTCGCTACCAAAGCGCTTGCTTTGCAAAGAATATTGAAGCGAAAACTCAATGCTTTTTGTCTTTGAATACATTTTATTTATTTCATTTGAGTTATCGTAAGTGACAATCCATTTTCGATTTCGTAAATTATGAGTTATTGCATCAGCGAGTTTTTGGTGGTCATCATGAGAGTAGAAATTAGTATAAAGAACGGGACCTTTATTATAGTATGGCGGATCAAAAAAGGTAAAGGAACGACGTGTCTTCAGTATTACTGATTCGATAAAATCTAGAGCTTCCAGATTATATATAGAAATTTGAGGCTGATATAAAGCGATTTTTTCGATTTGATCGATTAACCGGCGTTTATTGAATCTACAATCAATAGAATAACTTCCAGTTTGATTTAGGCCTCCAATTGGGCCAGCCTTATCAATTATCCCGGAATGATTAACGCGATTTAAGAAAAATGTTGAAAAACCGACTTCAAGCGGAGTGTGTTGGGAAAAAGTAGATCTAATTTGCTTTTGTTTTTTCCATTCATTAACGGTTATGGGGGTGTCAAAGATTTTTTTGCTGAAAGCATCTGTGTCAGTTAAGACACTTTCCCAAAAACAATAAATGGAATAATCATAATCATTAAGAATAACACGCTTTATATTATTGTGGAATAATAATTCTAAAGGAATTGCAGCACCACCACAAAAAGGCTCGATGTAAGTGGTACAATCGTTGATTTCAATCAACTTTGCAACATAAGGGTATAATTTGTGTTTTCCACCTGGATAACGTAGTGGAGATGGATTCATAAAGCACCTCGTTTAATCGAGCGACAAAAATGTACACCAAATCACTATAATTATAGCACAGGTTACGCCAATCAACAAGAAAAACATGAAAAGCCTCTGCTACCAGATAATTAGGCAACAGAGGTGAGTAATTATAAATTTTTGTTTGCACGCTCAATCTTCCGGCCTGCCGTGGTCACATCCCAGCGACAGGTAGTGCCCCATCTCCCCTCCCAGCACAAGCTGTGCATACTCCAATGGTTTGTTATACAGCAGCCAATCCAGCTCTGCCCGCTGTGCCGGGGTGTTGCCGTACTCGTCCTCGACGGCGATGCAGTCGATGGCAACAGCAGAGCCATCTGCGAACCGGGCTTCCACTAGGTTGGTGTCCATGTTGTAGCGGCAGGAAAGCAATTTCGTCATAGTCGTATCCTCCAAGACTTGATTTTTGGTGTGCGGTCACTCGAACCAATGCCGTCAAGTCGTTGTCGGATGAAGTGGTTTTTAGTTTGTCCGGGAGTAAGTGCACGGTTTCTGCGCGGTTTTTGCACGGTTTCAAAACGTGCAGAGGGTGCAAATCGTTGCAAAATCGGACAAAGAGTGCAGAAACTCCAAGCTCAAAACTTGCGATGTATCGTTGAGAAATGACGATAAAACGTAACTTCCAAAAATTGAGAGAATCGCCCGGTGTGCGCTACGAATCAGTAGGCCGGGGGTTCGAGTCCCTTCCATCGCACCAAACCATGAAAATCCGAACCTTTTCTCAATAGGAGAAGGGTTCGGATTTTTTGTTTTCTTCGGAAATGAGAATTCTGGCTCTTCCCTGACGGCTGTGTGTCCGAAACCTTATCAGAAAAACCGTATCACGAAGGTCACAACTGTAAGAGTGCCGTAAGGCAGAAGGGACACAAACATGAAGTACATTGCAAGAGCCTGTAAGTTCAACATGGATACCGGGTGCGTGGAGCTGCTGCTCCGGGATGGGAGAATGATCTCCATTGACTGCACCGGAATCGAGGATGCGTTGGATGTAACCATGGCGCAGAGGTCAGAACTGGACTACCTCATCTACAATGACCCGCTGGCGTATGCTGAGCTGATCCTGAACGGTGAGCCGGAAGAATACCTGAAGAATGCGGCTGGAAGCTATGGATTAGAGGATTGAGGACAAAACAAAAACAGGGTGCGCCCTGCCGGACGCACCCTGCAAAAATCCACACACGATAAGTAACTCAGGGCGTTCCCCGTCGGGAACGCTCTGTTTTTTCTTTGCCGGAGAGATGAGCCTGTTCTGCCTGCCATACTTCTTTTATGTTAAGCCGTGAGTTTTGCGGCGTCTACATCTTATCACAATAAAAGCCGGTTGACCATATCGTCTGGTGGAATAAATAATTTCATAAGACGACAAGTCAACGAGAGAAGTGCTTGCATGATGACATAAGCCGCACTATAATAATTGTAATATTGATTATTTGAGGTAAAGGAAGAATGCAGAACTATAGGCTTGGTAATTATATCCGCCAGCGGCGGCAGGAGTTGAATTTGACGCAGGAGCAAGTCTGTGCAGGCATTTGCGAGCCTGTTACTCTCTCCAGATTTGAAAATGGAAGGCAGACCCCTAGTCGTACAAGGATCAATGCTATTCTACAACGCCTTGGCTTGCCAGATGATCGGTATTATGCACTTGTAACACCAGAGGAACTGGAAATTGAGGCATTGGAAAAGGAAATCGTGGCCTGCAATGCGCTGAAACACGTTAATGAAGGCTTTGACAAAATCGGCCAGCTTGAGAAAATCGTAAAGCCAGATGATCAAATTGCACAGCAGTTTATTCTCCGCTCAAAAGTTCTTCTTGGTGGGTTGGATAAGAGGTATTCAAGTGACGAACGAATCCAGATGCTTATGCAAGCGGTTCAAATGACGATACCAAATTTTCAACTGAGTAAAATTGAAGACTATCTTTACACGTTGGACGAAATGAAGCTAGTTAATCAAATTGGAAATGCTTATTCCTTGGCTGGGGATAATGAAAAAGCAGCCGATATTTTTTATCGGTTGCTTCAGTATATGAGACGACATCTCCAAGAAATGGTCACATCAAACAGGATGCTTCCTTTGGTTCTCTACAATTTTGCCAGATCTCTGGACTTGTTGGAAAGATATGAAGAAAGCGCAAAAGTTGCAAGAAATGGAAAAGAAGCTTGCATTAAATATGGATATTATCAAGTGCTTCACTCTTGTCTGGAAATCGAAGCTGAGTGTGATTTTCTCCTTGGCAAAAAAGAAGAGAGTGCCGAGCGATATCGTGAGGCCTTTTACATTTGCAAAGTTATGGGATACGAGGATGACTTACAGATTATTCGTAATGAGGCCAAAAAATATCTGGACATTATTTTCTAAATGTCAAGTAATATCGTCCTGTGGTGTGGCGGCATCTGCTGGTGTAGTGGGATATTCTGGTTCACTACTAGAACTGCTTTCAGATGAAGCAGCCAAATCAGATGAGGAAGGTTCGAGTTCAGTCGGTGAATGAATGGCGATGGGTGTCCCTAGCAAAATTGCTGCACAGAAAAAAATGGAAGCCAGAATCGAGAAGAATTTTTTCATAGTAGAAGACGTCCTTTCTTTTGATATTTCTATCATACAGCGAGTGACATGAAAAAACCATATCGTTCTGTGCAAGAAAAAATTACATGAAACGACAGGTTCATCCTTTGCTGTAAACGTATAATATCAGGCACCCCAAGACATTAAAAAATAACTATCGGTAAGAAATGGCTACTATTCTTATCAAACACTGCTGTCTTTGCTCGTCAAGGCTATGCGATGATTACTTGTTAAGCACAAAAACAGGGTGCGCCCTGCCGGACGCACCCCGCAAAAATCCACACACGATAAGTAACGCAGGGCGTTCCCCGTCGGAAACGCTCTGTTTTTCTTTGCTGGGGATATGATGAGCCTGTTCCGCCTGCCACGCGGCAAACTCTCGTTGGCCTTCCTCGCGGTTCCAGCAGGCAAGGATGGCCGGGTAGAACGCCCGTGCCAGACGTTCGATGGCTTTATCGGGATAGGGGGAAGTGTTTGTGGACTTTTTCTTTTTGTTCAAACGCACGCTCCTTTGATCGTCCCACCGCAGCAAAGCCGGGCAAGAAAATCAAAGTTCCATTTTTATCAGGCGCAAGGGCGCGGATGCTTTCCGCCCTGCACTTGCGGCTGGTGGCTCGTTGATGGCTTACAAGTGCCTGTCGTTATGCGATTTTTTCATCGTTCAGCAGTTCTTCAAACTGTGCCATATATGCCTTATGCTGTTTGAGAATCTTCGTGGTCTCCACTTTCACATAGGCATCATCAGGCACCTTAGGGAGATACTTCATCAGGAAATCAACATCCTGCTGGATTCGCCGGACGGCAGCTTCCAGTGCAGAATAGTTGATTTCGTAGATTCGTTTCTGCGGAGCAGGGCGGTCCTCCGGGTGCAGAATTTCGTGCACGATCTGCTTGCGGTTCGGAAAATCTGCCCTAGCAAGACGGTGCATATCGGCATCACGGACTTTGAACTGCCCGGACAGGATCTTCTCCTGCATACCGGGCATCATCTGTTCCATGATCTCTACGCCCCGCATGAACTTCTCAGACCGGACAACGTAAGATTCACTGACGTTGTTCCGCTCTGCAATCTGCTTGCGGATGCTCGCTTCCGCAGAGGTGGGAGGAATTGTGTCAAATTGACACAATTCCTCCGGGGCAGTTTTCTTGGCAGCAGCCGTGTGCTGATTGTTGCCGTTTCCACCGGGCTTTCGATGCTCCACACTGTACTGCTTTCCAATGAGGAACTTCTTCTGCTCCGGGGTCAGATTACGCCGCCCTAACTGATTCTTGCAGATCCATGCGAGGACTTCTTCTCTGCTTTCAAACGGGAGCGGCATGGTAGAGAAAGAGATTTCGGGATGCTCCTGAACGATTTCATAACGATTGTGACCGTCAACAAGGGTGTTGTTCCAAACGATCAAAGGAGAGAGCAGCTTGCCTTCCTTGAGGATATTTTCTTCAAGCTGCTTAAATTCATCATCGGTCAGAGGGGGAATCTGAGACTGGAACTCCGGGTCAATTTTCAGATTGATCATACGCACACTCCTTTATCTCTCCTGCTGCGTCGGTTCTTCCTCCCGGAAATAGGACGCAATATTCTGCTTTGCGGTTTTCAGTTTGAGAAGTTCTTCTTTGGCTTCCTTGTACTGCTCGTAGAACTTTGCCTTTTCGGATGACAGCTGCGCATACTCGGCTTCCAGTTTTTTCGGGCTGGGCAGCTTGGTGATGTCGTTTGCCTTGAAATAGGCTGCTGCCACCCGGTATGCTGTTAGCTCTGCACGGTGCTGCTCCTCAAAGGCTGCGGGTCGCTTGGCGGTCTTTAACTGCTGTGCGACGCTCTTGGTGCTGGCGTAGGCTGCGACCTGATAGCGCAGCTCTTTGTTGGCCTTCATGCGACCTTCGAGGTCTTTCACCACGGCCAGTGAGTCGTGATACTTGGTTTCCAGTTCAGCGATGCGCTGGTTCAAGGCGTCCTCGTCGGTCAAGTTCTTTTCCTGCAGAAGATTCACGGTCTGTGCCATAACTTTGAGATTGTGTTTCGTGAGCCAACGCTTATAGCCGATGCCCTTGTCCTCGGTCATCCTCGACTGGATGTCGATCAGTTTCCCGATGGTATCCTGCTTGAACTGCGCCTTGGGTTTGCGCTCGGTGTTTGCCTGCAACGTGGCAAGCACTGCCGCCTTATCGAATTTGTCACCGAGATGTTTCGCCCGGATGAACTTTGTTCTTCCAGCAGGCAGATAACTTAGGCATCCGCGACTTTCCTTGACGGCAATGCCGTACTGCTGCAAGAGCCTGTCGGAAAAATCTTCAAAGCTCGTGGTACGGTACAACACCGAAGAAATCTGCTTCCGCAAAGTGTCCTTCACGGTTTCAAACTTCTTCTGCTGGGGCTGCTGTCCGGCTACGGCGAGGCCTGCGTTTTCACGGTCAAGTTTCAACTGGCCGCGCCTACGCGCCCAATACTCAGCTTCGCTGACACGCTCTTTCGAGCCGTTGAGCAGGTCAATCTGGTACAGTCCGGCACCCTCGCACAGTTCCATGACCTCGACACGCAAATGCCGCATGGTCTGGGCGGTGCTGGAGTGCTTCATGCCCTCACGCCAGTCACGGGGCTTCTGCATATAAGGCTTGCGCTCCACCTCCCGTGTTCGGACGCTGCCGATCACGATGTGGACATGGATATTTCCCGAACGGTTATGCCCATCCGGGTGAGTGCAGACGATGGCGGGATGACCGGGGAAGTTTTCTTCGCAGAATTTCAGGCCAAGTGCCTGTGCCTTTTCCATGGTCAAGCCGTTGTCGGCTGCATCTCTGGGGTCAAAGCTGATGATATACTGGTGGCTTTTGATATCACCATGCTGGGTGTTCTTGCCATACTTGCGGTTTGCCAGCAGACAGGCCGTTGCGAACGAAAACTCGCCGCACTCAAGGGTGTCGAGCAGATACGATTCCCGCAGCATGGGTCTGCCTTGCTCGTCCAGAATTACCTTGCCGGAAAATTCATCGTGCTGGTAAACGAGGTACGCTTCGATGGCAGAGTAGTCCGAATTTTTATTACAATTCGATTATTCAAATCGTTGGCAACAACATCGAATTGTATGTCGCAAATATGCGGTTTATGGTTGAACAATGCAACTGCCCTTGCGACTGAGGTGATATGTTTGAGCGTTGCCATACAGTTCACCCAGAACTTTCTCGGCGCTGAGCCGGAATGCAGTCAGGTCTGCAAGTTCGTCAAGGATTTTCGCTCGGATCTGCTCGGTGTCTGCACCGCCTGAATTGAAGTGCCTTGCAAGCTGGTTGAGGTTTCCGCCCACCCTGCTGCACTGGGCGAGCAGGGTGGAAACGGCGTTTAGGGTTTCTTCTCCGCCACCAGCAACGATGACTGTTTTCTCGATCTTGACGTTGTGGATGGCGCGGCGGATAAAAGTGGAGAGGGAGAGATTCAGGAGTTTGCAAGTGAGTTCCAGTGACGCTTTTTCCTCCGCTGTCACACGGAACTTGATGACGTGCGTTTTGTTGTTCGGCGTGTCGTGGCGCTGGGAATTGCTAGGGGTCGATTGAACATTCGTTTTGGTCATTGTACCTCCTGTCTGTTCGATAACTCCTCGGTGAAGTTATGTAAGCACGACACGCCGTTCTTTCGCACCGCAAGGTGCGAATATGAGCAGGGTTTGGGGCAGGCACGCCCCAACAAGATCACTTCGGAAATGCAGACGCATTGCAGAAGTGAAGTCCCGGATGGACAGGAAATTTTCAAGAATTGAAAATTTGTGGCCACGGGACGGTTCTTGACCTCTACCGCTGCGCTCAAAATCAACTTTCGACAAATGTTTCCGAATTGTTAAGGCGTAAAAATAAGTAGAGGTTGTGCTGCTCATGTATGTGGGTCACCGTTTACTCCGAACGAAGTTCCTGCCCCTGTTTTGCAGCGGCGTTGACGAAAAGTCGGTATCACGTCCGGTCGGCTCATGAAATTTTCAAGGTGCGTTTCCCGTAAAAGAAAAATACCGCCCATGCAGCGCAGCGATGGATTTTGTCGGGGCGAATCGGCGGCAAAATGAATCGGGTGTGTTGCGGGGCGGTAGCTTTTTTCGTGGATTTTTCCTCACTGAAGTGGTGGGTCTCACGGTGATAACCAACCACTTTTGCAGAAGATTTGCAATCAATCTACAAGTTCAGTGGGATTTGTGATAGAGAATATCATGGTTCGTAGAGTACGTCAAGATGATTCCGAAGAAATTATTTATGAATGGAGACAATAGTAAGACTTCTATTATGAATATGATACACTTTACATCATGAAAGAATTTAAGCTGCACAAAGATGATTCAAGCCGATGTGCAATATGCACAATAAGTTTTCTACAGCAAAATACAGATGTGGCCATTTAGCTCTTTTACCAGACAACTTTTTTTGTAAAATAAAAAAATTTGTTGACTTGAAATTGCTTGAAATGTTATCTTGTTGGTAACAAAAGCACGGTGAAGTGCTTGCTACCACACGAAAAGGCAAAACAAAAAAGGAGAGTAAAATGATGAAAAAGCGTATTGCGGCGTTGGTCACCGCCGGTGTCCTTGCTTTGTCGATGCTTACCGGCTGCGGAAGCAAACAGGAGAGCTGGAAAGTTACCTGCCCGTGGGCACCGTCTGGTGTAGCAGCGATGGTCAGCCAAAAGGCTGCTGCCAAGTCCCCTGATTATTCTGATAATAAAATCACACTGGTTGCTGAAGCCGTCAAGGGCGATGCTGCTACTGTCAACACTTGGGTGTCCAGTACTAAGGCAAATGATAAGGAACTGGTCTTCGCCGGTGAAGGTCTGTTCGCCATTACCGAGACTCTGGATCCGGCCAAGCTGCAGTTCAGCTACGACGATTTCGAGTTCGTGGAGAACTTGTACTCCTCCGTCTTCGTCCTGTCCGCTGATTCTTCACTGAACCTCAAGAATCTGGACGATCTGGAGGCCTATGTCAAGGCAGGCAACCCCGTATCCGTGGCCGTTAACGGCGCTACCGGCTCCGAGGCTTTCCTGGCAGCGGCTCTGTTCGGCTCTATGGGTGCCGGCGACCAGCTGAAACTGACTCCGTACCAGTCCGCTGCGGAGGCTGCACAGGCTGTAGCTAAGGGTGAAACGAACTTCGCGGTCTCTCACCAGTCTCAGATTCTTGAGACCTACCAGCAGGGCGGCGTTGATGTGGTCTGTGCATTCGATGACAAGGCTATCGAAAACGGTCCCTTCGCAGGTGTTGAAGGCGTTGGCTCCAAGGGCTATCCTTTCTTCCGCAATCGTTGCTTCGTGATGGCTCGCAAGGGTACCGATGCCGCGAAGGTTGCAGAACTGAAGGAGCTGTACGACAAGATCCTTGCCGATCAAGAAATGGTCGAGTGGTTAAACGATACCATGCTGCTGGAAGTTGATACGATGAGTGAAGATGACGTCAAGGCTCATATCGAAAACGTCAAGAGCATCGTCGAGCAGTATAAGGACATCGTGGCAGGCTGATAAAAAGTCCTCATAGCGACAAAAAGCTGAAGCAGGGGGAAGGGGATGACACCGTCCCCTGCTTTTATATTTAAAAAGGAGTGGAAACAGGTGAAAAATCTGATAGAACGCATCGAAGCAAGACTGGATGACTGGGGCGCGAAGCTCGAGAAGAAGAACATCGAGTACCCTGTTGATTTGATCTGCGGCATTCTGTTTCTGGTCATCGGCATTGTACTGCTGCTCATCATGCCCCGGCAGGTGCAGATCTCGGAAAAGGACGTTGTGAACGGCCGCGCCTTCCCGACGATGCTGATCTGGCTCATGCTGGCCATGAGTGCCCTTCTGGTAGGCCGCGAGGCATATAACATGGTAATGCACCGCCCGGCCAAGACTAAGATGCTCAACCTTCTGGTGGAGGTCAAGGCTCTGGTAATCGTCCTTATTCTGGTGGTCACTTACCTGCTGGCGGAGGTCACAGACCTGTTTGTGGTGGGTGCTGTATTCTGCGCGGTGGCATTCCTGCTGTTTTTCCGCTGCAAGAAGCCCCTCTACTACGCCATCACCGTCTCGATGGCGGTGCTGATCTGGGTCGTGTTCCACTTCGTGCTGAATGTTAGTTTCTGAGGAGGCAGAATATGGGTTTGTTTGACTTTATCGGCCCGGCCTCCGGGCTGCTTTTTACCCTTGAAAATATCATATGGATCAACCTCGGCGTCTTCATCGGCTGCGTATTTGCCGCCATTCCTGGCCTGAGTGTCATCCTCTGCATCATCCTGTTTCTGCCTGTTACCTACACCATGAAGGCCATTCCCGGCATGATGTTCCTTCTGGGTATCTACTGTGCGGGTGGATACGGCGGCTCGGTGTCGGCTATCCTCATCAACACCCCGGGCACGCCCCACGCGGCGGCTACTATGCTGGACGGTCATCCACTGTCCAAGATGGGCCGCACCAAGGCGGCTCTTAAAATCGCGCTGTATGCCTCCACCTTCGGTGGCATCTTCTCTGCACTGGTGCTGCTTTTCCTCGGCCCGCAGGTGGCCAAAATTTCGGCACAGCTGGGCACGGCGGAGTACTTCATGGTCTGCCTGTTCGGCATGACCATCATCGCAGGCGTTTCGGGCAAGAGCCTCGTCAAGGGCATCATCGCCGCTTGCCTCGGCCTGCTCATCTCCTGCGTGGGTGCAGACCCCATGACCAGCTATGACCGCTTTACCTTCGGCGTCCACCGCCTGTATCTGGGCCTCGATCTTGCCGTTACCCTCATCGGCCTGTTCGCACTGGTGGAGATCATCGGCAAGGCGGAGCTGAAGCGGAGCGAGCTGAACCTCCACGCCGGAAAGATCGGCAACGACGACGGCAAGATCACAAAGGATGAGTACAAGCGGATGCTCCGCCCGGTGCTCATCGGCTCTCTCATCGGCTCTTGCGTGGGCATCGTGCCCGGCACCGGTGCATCGGAGGCCTCTTGGTTCTCCTACAACACTGCAAAGAATATGTCCAAACACCCGGAAGAATTCGGCCACGGTTCTGTGGAGGGCGTTGCGGCGGCGGAGTCGGCCAACAACGCTGTCTGCGGTGCGACCCTCATCCCCCTGCTGACGCTGGGCATCCCCGGCGACGGCTGCGTGGCCATTATGCTGTCCGCTCTGATGATCAACGGCCTGAACCCCGGCCTCTCGCTCTTTACCACGGATGGTGCGATCATGTACGCCATCATGCTGGGTCTTATCCTTGTGAACATCTTCATGTTCCTGCAGGGCAAGTACCTGACCAGCCTGTTTGCAAAGGTCGTCTCCATCCCCCAGCAGATCCTGACCCCTATCATCGTCATCTTCTGCTTTGCCGGTGCTTACTCGGTGAACAGCAGCTATTTCGACCTGAGCGTTGCGCTGGTGTTCGGCGTGATGGCGTGGTTCATGCGCAAGCTGGAGCTGCCTGCTGTCCCTGTGCTGCTGGGCATGGTGCTGGGCAATATGACGGAGACCAATTTCCGCCGCGCCCTGCTCATCTCGGACGGAAGCCCCAGCATCTTCTTCGACAGCGTGTACTGCTGGATCTTCATTGCGCTGATCGTAGTGGTCATCCTCGGCATCCTGCGCGGCAAGATGAAGGAAGCGAAAGTGAAACAGTAAAGAAAGGGAAAAAATCGTGGCATATAACATCATCTTTTATTTCAGTGACCAGCAGCGCTGGGACACCTGCGGCTGCTTCGGTCAGCCGCTGAACATCACGCCCAATCTGGACGAGCTGGCAGCGGAGGGCGTGAAGTTTGACAACGCCTTTTCGCCCCAGCCGGTGTGCGGACCCTGCCGCGCCCTGTTCCAGACCGGTAAATACCCCACCGAGACCGGCTGCTTCCGCAATAATCTGATGCTGCCCTCCCAGATCAAGACGCTGGGCGAGTACATGGAAAAGGATGCCGGTTATGAGACGGCCTACATCGGAAAGTGGCATCTGGCCTCGGACGGCGAGCTGGAAAAAAAGCCCACCGTTGACCACACCATCACCGCTGTTCCGCTGGAGCTGCGCGGTGGCTATACCGGTTACTGGCGTGCTGCGGATGTGCTGGAGTTCACCTCCCACGGCTACGATGGCTATGTGTTTGATGAGAACAACAACCGCATCGATTTCAAGGGCTACCGTGCCGACTGCATTAACCAGTTTGCGCTGGACTATCTTGACCAGTATGCCGGCGAAAAGCCCTTCTTCATGACCGTGTCGCAGATCGAGCCGCACCATCAGAACGACCATAATCACTACGAAGGCCCCAACGGTTCCAAGCAGCGATTCGCAGATTTTGTTCTGCCGGAAGATCTGAAGGCTCTGGGTGGAAACGCAGCGGAAGAGTACCCGGATTATCTGGGCCAGTGTGCCAGCCTTGATGAAAACCTTGGTAAGCTGGTGTCAAAGCTGAAAGAAAAAGGCCTGTATGATAATACAGTTATCCTCTATGCTTCCGACCATGGCTCTCACTTCAAGACCCGCAACCGTGACGCGCACCTGAACGGCTATGATGATTACAAGCGCTCCTGCCATGACGGTTGCCTGCATGTGCCGCTGGTCATCTGTGGCGGCCCGTTCAAGGGTGGCAAGGAGATCACCGACCTGGTCAGCACCGAAAGCATTCCCAAAACTCTGCTGGCTCTGGCAGGCGTGGATGTCGGTGATAAGATGATCGGTGAAAATCTGCTTGACGTTGTGGAAAAGAAAAACCATAATAGAGTCAATGAGGTCTATGCACAGATTTCGGAAAGCCGTTGCGGACGCTGCATCCGTACTGCAGATTATATGTATTCTGTCTATGCACCCGGCGTCAACGGCGGCGAGGCTGCGGCATCCGATGTTTATGCAGACGACTTCCTTTACGATATGCAGAAAGACCCGTGGCAGCTGAACAATGTGGTCGCGGATCCTGCATATGCTACGGTCAAGGCGGAACTTCGTGAACGTCTGCTGAATTGGATTCAGCACGCGGAAGGCAGCCGCCCCACTATCACCGACTGAAAAGGAGCGCTTGCCCATGCTCTCGGCTGTTGAGAAAAAATCCGATCAGGTTTATCGCTGGCTTCTGGCTTATATTGACGAAAACAAATTTTCCGGGAACCAGCGTTTGCCTTCGGAAAATGCGCTCTGCCGGAAGCTGGGTGTCAGCCGAGAAACGATACGAGTGGCCATCGACCAGTTGGTAGCAGAAGGACTCGTGTACAAGCTCAAGGGAAGTGGGACTTATTTCCACCGGGAAAAAGTAATGATGCGGGATTTGAACACAGATGATGCCCTTTATAAAATCGGCCTTGTCCTGCAGGGACAGGATACAAGTGCCAATTCGGGATTAATCGAAGGGGTTCGCAGTGTTCTGACGCAGGAGCAGGTTGACCTCCATGTATTTCTGACCGATAACAAATTCTGCAACGAACGCCGCTGTCTGGAGACTGTGGTACATCAGAATTTTCACGGTTTCATCGTGGATGGTGTCAAATCGAGCATCCTCAGCCCAAATTTTGACTGCTACAAGGAGCTTTACCGACGTAAGATCCCGGTGATATTCTACAACAACTTCTATCGGAACTTGCGCTGCCCCCGCGTAACGATCAATGACATCGAATGTGCCCATCAGCTGATAGGACGCCTGATGGATGCCGGACACAGCCACATTGCAGGCATCTTCGTGTACGACAACTACCAGAGCGTAGAAAAGTTTCAAGGCATGGCGGAAGCGATGCGAAATCGTGGTTTGGAACTGAACGATGATTACATCAAGTGGTGTATTTCGGACGAAGCCCACAACGAAAGCTATGTCCGTTCCATTGAAAGATTTCTGAAGAGCATCCCTAAATGCACCGCTATCGTCTGCTGCAACTACATCATCTATCGGCTGGTCATGAAAACCCTGCAGAAAATGGGGAAGACTGTACCCGAAGATTATTCGCTGGTCTGTTTTGATTATTCCGAAGAAACTTATCGGCAGGAGGATGTTACCTGCTCCGTGGAGCAAGGCTTCGAGATGGGACGTCAGCTTGCACTGCGGCTTATGGAGATGATTTCCACCGGCGAATGCGATGACCGGAACTACACTTATGTCATGAAGCCCATCCTCTACGATGGCCATTCCATCCGGAAGATCAAAAAGGTAAAATAAAGATTCTCCCGGAGGCAGTACTGCTCTCCGGGAGAATCTCTTTATCGGTTTTGTTGTGCCAGAAAATGTGCAGCAGTATGCAGGCGCGGAAGCACATAAGCAAAGAACTGCTTATACGCTGTGCAAAAGCGGTTGCTTCCAGAGGCATCCCAATCTCGCTTGCATCCGCCCCGGCAGAGCAGCTGATAAGCACATGCTGCGCATTCCGCCGGGCGTTTGCGGCCCTGTGCCAGAAATGTCTGGCTTGTGGGAGAATCAAGCGCATCTTCAACGGTACAGTGGCTCAGATTTCCCAGCTTCCACTCATCCAGAACATAAAAGTCACAGGGATAAAGGCTTCCGTCACCTTCTACGGTAAGATAATGCCCACAGGAACCGGAGGAAGCGCAGGAGGTAGGCGGCATTCCCAGCAGGATACGCAGATAGTCCTCAAAATTGCGAACGCTGATATAATTGCCTCGTTGCAGCTGCTGATACCAAGTATCAAAGACGCCGCACAGAAAACGACCATAAAGTTCCGGCGTTAGAGAATATGCCTGCCCTCCAATCGTATCAAGTGGGTCAAGACATGGGATAAATTGCAGATTGTGCTGTCCCAACTCGCAGAGGCTTTTGAAGGCTCGCTGCGGCTTTCTGGCCAGCTGTCCGGTCACAACACAGAGCAGATTCGTTTCGACCCTGTAGGCATCCAGCAGCGCAAGCGCATGAGTTACTTTATCCCATGTGCCCTGCCCAGCTGCGTCCAGCCGATAGAGATCATGGTTCTCCTGTGTGCCGTCCAGAGAGAGGCCTACGAGGAAAGAGTTGGCTTTGAAAAAGGAAGCCCACTCTTCATCCAGACAAATGCCATTGGTCTGGATGCTGTGGAACACAGAGATATTGCGCTGCATGGAACGCTCCGTTTCCAGAAAGAACCGGAAGAAATCCAACCCGGCAAGAGTCGGTTCGCCGCCTGAAACAGAAAATGGACGCTGCCGCCTTCCTCTGTGGCTGCAAAAGCCTTTTCAACCAGTTCTCCTGCCATTTCATGGGAAAGCAGTCCCATATTTTTGCAGGCTCGGCTGTTGGAAACATCGTCATAAAAGCAGTACCGGCAACGCAGATTGCACAGGCTGGACGCTGGCTTGACGAGAAATGTATTATGTTTCATAGAGATTCCCTCCGTGCTTCGCAGTTCTTAAAACAAGGATACCGGAAAATACGGGCTTTCGCAAGCAGTAACAGTTAAAAGCTGTTTGAAATAGTAAGAAAACAAATATAGTTGTCCGAAAATCAAAAAAGGAGAAGAAAACTTGTATGGATGAAAATAAAACATACGGTACACGGTTAGCACGGCTTTGGAAGCTGTTTTTGAGTACGCTGTACATTAGCAGCTTTACCTTCGGCGGCGGCTTTGTCATCGTGACCTTTATGAAGAAAAAATTTGTAGATGAGCTGCACTGGATCGATGAACAGGAAATGCTGGATATGACAGCGTTGGCGCAGTCCTCTCCGGGCGCAATCGCGGTCAATGCTGCAATTCTGGTAGGCTGGCAGGTAGAAGGCTTGATTGGAATGATCGTGGCAGTGTTGGGCACCATCATCCCACCTATGGTCATTCTTTCAGTCATTTCTGTGTTCTACAATGCTTTTGCCACCAATCGCTATATCGCGTTGTTACTCAAGGGAATGCAGGCTGGTGTGGCGGCGGTCATTCTGGATGTTGTATTCGACCTCGGCGGCAAGGTGCTGAAGACCCGCTCATGGGTGTATATTGTCCTGATGGTCGCAGCGTTTGTCGCAAATACGGTGTTTGATGTCAATGTGGTGGTGGTCATCCTTGCCGCTGCAGTATTCGGCGTGGTGCTGGCTCTGGTCCAGTGGAAAAAAGGTGGTGCAAAATGATCTACTTACAGCTTTTTCTCAGCTTTTTGCAGGTGGGTATGTTCAGCGTAGGCGGCGGCTATGCGGCCATGCCGCTGATCCAGAGCCAAGTGGTGGAACAACATGGCTGGCTGACGATGCAGGAGTTTACTGACCTCATCACGATTGCAGAAATGACCCCTGGTCCCATTGCGGTCAACTCGGCAACTTTTGTTGGTTTGCGTATCGCGCAGGTACCCGGAGCCATCATTGCAACACTAGGTTGCATTATACCGGCGCTGTTCTTTGTTTCACTTCTATCCTACATCTATCGTAAATACAAGGATGTTTCTCTGCTGCAAAGTGTTCTGGCCTGCCTGCGTCCGGTCATTGTAGCGCTTATCTTTGGTGCAGGTCTTTCTATACTGTCTATGGTGGTGTTCGGAGAGAGTGCAAAGACGCTCGCCAACGTAGACTGGATCGGCATCGGCAGTTTTGCATCGGCATTTTTTGTGCTACGGAAGCTCAAGTGGAATCCCATCCTGACCATGTGCCTGTGCGGCGTGGCCGGGCTTGGACTTCACATTTTGCTCGGAATATAATCTTAAGACAACTTGTCTGTTGGAATCATGAAAATAAATCATTGGGCTTGCAATCAGGGCAAAACTGTGGCATATACATTATACGAAACGTTGCTTTAATGAACGTATTACCGTTCAATGACGTATAAAATGGAGGTGCCCGCCATGACCGCCGTGATCTACGCCCGCTATTCCAGTGATAACCAGCGCGAAGAATCCATTGAAGGTCAGATTCGTGAATGCACGGCGTATGCTGAGAAGAACGGCATCACCGTCGTCAAGCACTACATCGACCGTGCCATCTCTGCAAAGATGGACAACCGCCCGGAGTTTCAGCAGATGATAAAGGACAGCGACAAGAAGCTGTTTGACATCGTTCTGGTCTGGAAACTTGACCGCTTTGCCCGAAACCGCTACGACAGTGCCCGGTACAAGACCCAGCTGAAGAAGAACGGTGTCAAGCTCATGTCGGCTACGGAAATCATCTCTGAAGGGCCCGAAGGTATCATTCTGGAATCTGTTCTGGAGGGCTATGCAGAATACTACTCTGCCGACCTTGCCGAAAAGGTTGTCTGTGGACAGACAGAGAACATCCTGAAAGGCTGCTGCAATGGTGGCCGTGGAACCTTTGGCTATACGCTGGATTCTGAGCGGAAATTTCACATTGACCCGCTTGCCTCTCCTTTCGTGCTGGAAGCGTTCAGGAAGTACCGGGATGGTCTTACGATGAAAGAGATTCGGGACTGGCTGAATGAAAACGGTATCAAGAACCCGGTGGACGGTGCGTTTACTTATAACAGTGTCGAACACATGCTCAAGAATCGGCGGTACATCGGAGAATTGAAATTCCGGGACGTGGTCGTGCCAGATGCAATTTCGCCCATCGTGCCGCTGGAACTGTTCGATGATGTTCAGGAAAAAATCGCCAAAAACAAGAAAGCCCCTGCCCGTAGAAAGGCAGAGGACGATTATCTGCTCACCACCAAGCTGCACTGTGGTTACTGCGGGGCGTTAATGTTTGGTGAGAGCGGCACGAGCCGGACGGGAGAAGTCCACCGATACTATAAATGTGCTACCGCCAAAAAACACAAGGGCTGCAAGAAAAAGACTGTCCGTAAACAGTGGCTGGAAGATCTGGTGGTCAACCAGACCATGCAGCTTGTGAAAGACGATGCCGCTATGGAATCCATCATTGCCAAGGTGATGGAACTGCAAAATAAGGAAAATACCAACATTCCCCTCTACGAGAAGCAGCTTCGGGATGCGGAATCTGGTATCCAGAATATGCTCAATGCGATTCAGGCCGGTATCCTGACCAGCTCCACCAAGGAGCGGCTGGAGCAGCTGGAAGAAACCAAGCGTGAACTTGAAGCCCGCATTGCGGAAGAAAAGCTGGCAAAGCCCAAGGTCACGGAGGAGTTCATCCGGTTCTGGCTGCTGCGGTTTCGCAAGCTGGACATGAGCCTGAAAGACCAGCGGCAGGCACTGGTGGATACCTTCATCAATGCGATTTACCTGTATGACGATAAGGTTTTGATAACCTTCAACTATAAAGAAGGAACACAGACCGTCACCTTTGGAGAAGCGGCCCAAGCCGCATCAAAGGGAAATGGTTCGGATTTGGATTGCTTTGCTGCACCAAGAAAAACCAGTACACATTGTGTGCTGGTTTTTCTTTTTTGTTTGCGCGATGGAAGGGGCTCGAACAGGGCGGCGGCGCATAGCGCCGCAAGCAATCAGCCCAGTGCAACAACGACGACCGCAGCCTGCGGCTGAAACAGGGAGGAGTTGTTGGGGCCGCGTTCTGATTTTTCAAAGCCCTGCCAAGGGGCTGCGGAAAAATCAGCTAACGCAACCCGTTGCTGTTGCTTAGCCTGCGGGTCCCAACCCGTAGGAATGTCTATCAGGGGTGTACCCATTTTGTACCGGTTTCTTTTTGTGCGAGGGAGCAGACCTCGAACAACACTATTTATTATATAAAAGAAAGCGCGATGAATTCTGAGAACTCATCGCGCTTTTTCTCTTATGCGGGTAGTGGGGGTCGAACAACAAAAAATGATTGAGTAACGTCAAAAACATATCTGCAACGCGCCTAAACACTTGCTAAAAGAGTAGTGTGGTTGGCTTGTAGTCCATGTATTTTGCTACGTTTACAAAAAAGAGTGTTACCAAAACTGTTACCAGAATCACCCTTGAGCCTTCCTGAATGCCGCGGTGGTAGCGGCAGCAAGATCTTCCCTCTGACCGTCAAGCTCGTGCCGATACACTCCGGCAGTGTCCATGTTCTTGCTGTGACCGACCAGCATCTTCAGCTGGCTGTCGGTCAATACGCCGGATTCAATGCTGACGAAAGTGTGCCGCATCTCATACAGCGTGACCTGAGGCTCAATGCCATTGTCACGCTGGTACTTCTTCCAGCGCTTGAATAAAGCCCTCTGGTTCGGGATCTGGAACAAAGGGGTGGTATAGTTCAGCGGGATATCGGAAGCCTTCAGCAAGGCCACCTGCGCTTCGTAGGCCTCATGGGCTTCCTCGCCCATGTCAAATGAGCGAATGGCGTTTTCGTTCTTGCCGGTGGTTTCCTCATCCAACCGGTTGATGCTGCGGCGCAGATTGACCGTGTTCCCTTTGACGTCACCATACCAGAGCCCCACAAGTTCACCGGGGCGTACACCTGTAGCAACTGCAAACCGGTAGGCATAGATATACTCGTCAAAGACCAGCTTGCCATAGTAAAGGCGGGTGTCCACATCAAACAGGACTTTCAAAGCGGTCGGCTGTAAAATCTTTTTCTTCCCCATGCGGGCATTCTTCGGGATAGACAGCTCAGGGAACATCGTACTGTACCTGTTCCGGCGGCACCATTTCAAAAAGCTGATCTCCGTTGAGCGGATCGTCATAAGGGTCTTGCGGCTCAAAGGCTTGTCGCTTGACCTACGCTGACGCTCCTTTTTAAGGCATCGCTTTTTGAAAGACATATTGATGGCTTTTTGCAGATCGCCTTCGGTCAGCTTGTCAATGCGGATGTCCCCACAGACAGGCAGAATATAGTAATCTCCGTATTTCTTGCACTGCTCGACATAGGATGTGCCGCAGGTGAGCTTCAGTTCTTCTACCCACTGGGCATAGAGGGCAGCTACCTTCTTCTTGCCGTCCCGGATGCTATCATCAAGCCATGCATCCGCTTTTGCGTTTGCTTCCCGTTGTCCTGTTCGGCCCGGCGTACTGCTGTAAAAGCGCTTGCGGGTGCCGTTCTTCTGAACTGCGATGCACCAGCGCTTTTCCTTTTCGACCCAAAACGCTGTGTTCGTTCTCTTTTTCATCGTTCTGCTCCTTTCGGTTGAAATTGCAAAAGCATCAAATTTTTTGATATTTGTTGACAACAACAACCGTTTGATGTAACATATGGTTGTGAGCAGTTGTTTTGTGAGCTTTGGCGAGGTCAACAAAACAAAAAATGGAACCATGGAGGTAACACGCAGATGCAGGATAAAACGGCTGTTCTCGGAAACACCCCGGGTGTTGAGGAGGACGAGCGATACATTGAAAAGGCGTACAGAACTCTCTCAGAGGATAACCGCAAAAAGCTGGAAGTATACGCTGCCGCACTGCGAAGAACCCAGCTCGCACATGAAGGGACTGATTGAAACGGTTCCTTTATACATTGGCCCTTCGGCTTTGCCGAGGGGCCTTTTATTTTCCAGCCAGTTCAAATAATTCAGCGCTTGCTTCGCCAAGGGCTGTCTTTTGCCGGTCGCTCATATAAGAAAGGTATGGTTCAAAAGCCTGATGATACTTTGCTGCCCAGTTTTCCTTTGCCTTTGATGTCTTGAGCGTCAGTATTTTGTTAGAATACTTTATCTGGGTTCGATGTATAAGTTCTTCTATTGCGCCATCCCTGAAGTCTAAATCTGTGTATTTGTTCAGCGAATCGGTGGTAGCAGCATTCACCCCGTATTTTTTACAATCTTCAAGCATCATAAGCCGACCAACGCAAAAATCATACCTCATAAAGAACGTTGACGGTTCAGTGGTTGACGAGAGGATTCTGGCACAATCTTGAGCCTGTTTCAAAAGTTGAGGGGCTAATATCCTTGCATTCGCACGAGAGTTGACAAGATCCATTTGCCCCATCCACTCAGGATTTGGTGAGTATTTTGAACGTTCATCTTCTTCCGCTGCTTCAACAGCCATCTTTCCGACGACCTTTGTAGCTTTTTTCAACCATTTGAAAATTCCCCATAAGGAAGCACCTCACTCTTTCCCTTTTTCCTGTCCAAGCAGGAGCAGCTCTGCATACTCTCTCAGTTTCCGTATACTTTCGGCATTCAAGCCTTCCATCAGGCGGTCAACGTCTGACTGGGGGGGCTTTTTCTTTTTTGCTCAGGGGCAGCCGGGGCGGGTACAGGGGAAGGATCATCTGTTTCACCGTTGAGGTATGCTACGCTGGTGTTCAACTCTGTAGCCCACACCTCAAGGATTTCGGGCTTCACCTTTTTGGTGCGCTTTAGGTTGCTACCGGCTTTGGACGGCAGGCCAACGAGGTCATAGAGGTGTGACTGCATCTTTCCCTGTTGCTTGCACAGGTGCACAAAGCGTTCAAATTGAAAAGTGTCCGGTTCAATTGGAGCGCTATTGTCAGGAGAATGGGTTTCAGAAGTCGCTGCAGTTCCAATACCGGTCTTTAGATATTCAGTGCTAACATCAAAATACGTTGAAATTTTGGAAAGAGATGCCTTTGAGGGAATGGAACCATGTGACCATTGTGTTGTAGTGGCGTTTGAAAAGCCCATTTCACGAGCAGCAGCGGCAGGAGATACACCTTTTTGGCGGCAGAGTTCTAAAAATCGGTCGTAAAACATAGCAGCCCTCCGAAGAAAATTAGAAAAATTAGAAAAAACTATTTACATCTAAATCTAATAGTAGTATAATGATACACAGAGAACAGTATATCCTACATAAATAATACTACTATATCAGTAAAAAATCAACAAGCGAGGTACAAAACGATGAAAGACTTCAACCTGAAAATCTCCGAGATCAAGAAGGCAGAGCGGTTCGCAGCAAAGGAATCTGGCAAGACCTGCTTCCTTGCAGCTATGAGCTATTCCGGCGCTGATGTGTTCGGTTGGCAGGATGTGCTCTGCGAGATGGACAGCGCCGAGAGCGGCGAGTATGTCAGCACCGTTCACCTTTGCGTTTACATGAACGACCGCCGCCGGTCTTATGTGGCCCGCGTAATGCCCACTGTTTGATGATGAAAGGATGGCTGAACATGAACGCACTTTCTATCAACATCCCCTCCAACTTTGTTGCAGACTGCAATAACACCTTAGCGCGGTACTACGCCGCCCAGACCGATACCGAGCGCCGGGCGGTCCTTGACCGTCAGACTGTTGAAGGCCTGTGGTGGGCAATCAAGTTCGTCAGCAAGCTCTGCACCCCCTGCATGAGCGACAGGGAGCTGAAGCACGCAATCCGTCTCACTCACTTCCGTGGCTCTGTATGCCCGGAGTTTAAGGCTTGAAAGGGAAATCTATTGACCCGCCTGATGATGGCTGCCCGGCAGCAGCCGAAACCATCCCGGTGAAGTCACCGGGATGGTCGCGGGAGCCACCGCACAACACAATAATTTTTGGAGGTACGAAATATGTCTGCAAATGTTGAAACGATGTTCTATGTCCGCGAGAAGCCTTGGCACGGTCTGGGAACGATGGTGCAGGAAGCGCCCACCAGTGCTGATGCCCTGCGTCTGGCCGGTCTGGACTGGACGGTTGAGGCCCGCGATATGTGGCTGAACGGCGGTTATGAGCCGATTCCCGGCTACAAGGCGAATGTGCGCAGCTCTGACAACAAGGTGCTGGGCGTTGTCAGCGACAAGTACCGCATTGTGCAGAACGCTGATGCATTTGCCTTCACGGATGCCCTGATTGGTGGCGATGTCCACTACGAGACAGCGGGCAGCCTGCTTGACGGCAAGAAGATCTGGCTGCTGGCAAAGCTGCCCGATTCCGAAATCTGCGGAGATAAGACAGAGCCTTATGTCTGCTTCTCCAACACACATGACGGTTCCGGCGCTGTCCGCGTCTGCATGACCCCTGTTCGGGTGGTCTGCAATAATACCTTGAACCTCGCCCTGAACACGGCACAGCGGGCGTGGAGCGTGCGCCATGTGGGCGATATCAGCACCAAGCTGGTGGAAGCGCAGCAGTGCCTTGAGATGGCCGGAAAGTACATGGACGCTCTGGCTGAGCGTGCAGATCAGATGGCAAACACCACCGTATCTGACGAGCGCCTGCGGAAGATCCTTGACGAGCTGTTCCCTGAAACGGATGACATGAGCAACATCCAGAAGCGCCATGTGCAGGAGATGAAGGACGGCTACATGGTCTGTGTGATGGCCCCCGACCTTGCAAAGTTCCGCAATACCGCATGGGGCGCGGTGAACGCCATGAGCGATTTTGTTACCCACAGCGCTCCTCACCGTAACACGAAGAACTATCAGGCCAACAATTGGAACAACGTCATGGGCGGTCATTGGCTGATCGATGCAATGACCAAGGCCGTTTCCCGGTAAATCAGGAGGGCTGTGCTATCTGGCCTGACGGGCGCTTTGAGGTTTCCCCCGGACATCACCGCAGCACCCACGAAAGAGTGAGCAACAGGCACCGGCTGAAAGGCTGGTGCTTTTTTACATCCGATGCTGTAATAATAATTAGAAATTTTAGAAAAACTATTTACATCTAAATCTAATAGTAGTATAATAGCTCATGTAAAGAACACCACAACAAACAGGAGGAATAGAAAAAATTATGAAGCGTTATAAGGTGTATGTCTACAACACGGTTGATAAGTTCTGGGACTGCTACGAGGTCCTTGCTGATGACCCGGTGGATGCCCGGAACGTGGCAGTGCAGCGGTTGATCGACGAGACCGGGCACGGTCTGGATGTCTACGAAGTGGCCGACGTGTGTGAGATCAAAGACTAAGGAGGACTGAACAATGAAAGAGACCATCACCGCCAAAGAGCTGGAAGAAGCCATGAACGCCGTTTTGAAGCAGGCACGCAAGATGGAGGATTCCGACGAGCCAGAGGAACGCCGCCACGGCTTCGGCATGGAAGGCGCATTGACCGCCCTTGCGGTCTATCTTGACCTGGTAACCCCCGCCTGACGATGGCCCTGTGGCAGGGGCCGAAACCACCCGGCAGCCAGCCGGGCAAGGTCGTGGGAGCCACCCACAGAAAGGAGATTCGATATCGTGTCGAAGTATTACACCACCAAAGAAACCGCCAAAGCACTTGGCGTTTGCTATTCGCGGGTCTTACAGCTTCGGAAGCAGGGTCTGCTGGATGCCTACTCTCACGGCGAGAAGGGCAGCAAGAGCAAGTTTTACTTCCGCGTTGAGGACGTTGAGCGCTACAAGCAGAGCCGGGACAACCCGGAGCAGCCGCCTTTGAGAAAGGTCAGCACAAGGGAGACCGCCTGATGAACGGGCGGAACAAATACTGGCGGGAAGCCCGCTGGGACAAGAACCAGCCTGCACGGCTGGCACACATCAAAGAAAGGAGGTCGAAAAAGCATGATGAAGGTCGTACAGGGCACCTTCCGGCAGATTCCGTACTGGAAGCTGCGGGGGCGGTTCCACAGCTGCGGCTACCGCGATCAGGAAGTCGCTGAACATAGCGGCATTGGCCGGTACACTATGAGCGCCCGGATGAACGGGCACCAGCCGTGGACAAGTAAAGAGATCGTAGCAATTTGTGAACTGTTGGACATCCGGCAGGACGAAATCGGGGAGCTGTTCTTCCCTACTGTTGAGAAAGGAGAATCCGCATGAGAATCAAATCTGGCGTTTGGTATTGGCTGGCAATGGGGAGCTTTGCGACGGGTCTGCTGTACAGCATGGGCCTCGAGGGCACCTGTCAGACCGGCGGCACCATTTCGGACGGTGCGTTCATTACGGCTATGGTGCTGATTCTGCTGGCGGTGTTCTTCATGCTGCAGGGCTTTGCAGCCGAAGCGCGTGAGAAGCGGCCCCGCAAGATTCACCATCAGCCCCAGAACACCGTGAAGAGCGGTAGAAAGGCGGGCTGAGCATGGCAGTCAACAACAATATGATCTACACACGCGTCTGTGTTGACTGCGGGAAGGTGATGCACAATGTGGGCCGCCGCGCGGAGCGGTGCCCGGAGTGCCGCGCTGTACATATCAGGGTGAAAGCTCTCGAAGCGAGCTACCGGGAGCGCACAGAGCAACTTATCCGCCAGCAGGAAGAGCGGGCCTGGGCAATCCATCAGGGCCTTGTGGACGACAACGAGCGCTTTACTGCAAGCGCCGGAACCTACGGCAAAGGCCGCATCAAAGAGATTTTGGCCGCACAAAAGAAAAAGCAGCCCGCTGGTGTTGGCGCACCGGCAGGCTGCAAGGGTTGATGGATTTTACAGGTCACATCAACCCGAAGATAACACATTTTCGGAGGTTTTACAAGATGGAAAAAAATTATGTTGAGATTCAGGGCCGCTTTTCCAGTGACGGCAGGTTTGTGGGCGGGAACTATGTCCCGGAAGTCATCGACAAGCTGATGAACGATGTCTATTCTACCCTCGGTCAAGCAGGAAGCCTGTACCGCCTGCGCGTCACGGTCGAGGTCGAAGATCTGGGTGCCGAGGTCAAGTTCGGGAAGCCTGCAAGCGAAACGCAGCACTCCCCTGCTCTGCAGCGTTTGACCGCTGGAAAGCTGATTCCCGCACCGGACATCTCCCCTGCCGCCATTGACCCGGCACCTGAGGTGGCAGTATGAATCCGATGTACGACCTTTCCCTTGACGGCTACGGCCCGGCACTTGAGCCGCCGGACGACTACTATTTCCTGCCGCGAGGGGCAGAACAGACCGAAGATCAGGAGGATGAAGAGTAATGGAAAGCACAAGCATTTACGCCGCTCTGGCCGCTGTGCAGAGCGAACTCAAGGCCCCTAAAGGCAGATGAACACCTTCGGCGGGTACAGGTATCGTTCCTGTGAGGACATTTTGGAAGCAGTGAAGCCTATTCTCAAGGCTCATGACCTGCTGCTTACGCTCTCCGATGAACCGAAGGTTCTTGAGGGGTGGCACTACATCGAAGCCACTGCAAAATTGGAATCTCTGGATGGCGGCTGCATTTCCGTGAAGGCATACGCAAGAGAGCCGGAGCAAAAAACCAAGATGGACGCTGCACAGGTGACGGGAACATCCAGCAGCTACGCCCGCAAGTATGCCCTGAACGGCCTGTTCTGCATCGACGATACCAAGGATGCCGACACGGACGAGTATCATGCGGCAGAAGGTCGAAACCCCGCAGGTGTGAACAAGCCTCAGAAGCAGCCTGCTCCGAAGCGTGAAGCTCCTGCTCCGAAGCAGCAGCCTGCACAGGAACAGCCCTTTATCTGCGCCTGCTGCGGCAAACCACTTCAGCCGGTGTCTTATAAGAACCGCACCGTTGAACCGGCAGAGACCGCCGCAAGCACCAAGAAGAAGTTTGGGCGCATCCTGTGCTGGACATGTGCCAAGAAACAGCCGAAGGAGGGCTGATCTATGCTGAACACAATCGCAGCCATGGGCCGCCTGACCCACACCCCGGAACTCCGCACCACCACAAGCGGCAAGGAAGTCTGCTCTTTTGATATCGCCTGCGAACGCAGCTATTCTGCAAATGGCCAGCGCGAGACGGATTTCTTGCCCTGCGTTGCATGGGGCAAAACGGCACAGTTCGTGTCCCAGTATTTCGACAAGGGCAGCATGATCGCCGTCAATGGCAGCTTGCAGACCCGGAAATATCAGGACAAGCAGGGCAACAACCGCACTGCCTATGAGATTCAGGTGCGTGAGGTCAGCTTTTGCGGCTCGAAAGCCCCTGACAGCACGTCTACACGGGGGTTTGATGAACAGACGGAAAGTTATGCCCGCGAAGCTAGAAACGCTCAGAGCGCCCAGCAGGCGGCTGAGACCGGCACGGACGATTTTGCCGTTATCAACGACGATGAAGATTTGCCGTTCTGAGCGGAAGAAATGAGGGAGAGAAAAATGCCAGCAAAAAGAAATATTATGCCGGAAGAGGTGCGCAATGCAAAGCTTCTTCTTAGTAAGGGCCTGTCAGATGCAGAGGTCGCAGCCATTATCGGTCGTTCCGTGTCGGCAGTTATCAATATCCGCAACGGTGCATACGACTTCATGCTTGAGGATGTACCGAATGATACCCCGGATGATAGCCGGGTTTACATCCTGCTGAAATCTATCGACAGCCGCCTGTACCGGCAGAACGAGGACATGAAGAAGGCCATTGACCAGCTGGTGGGCCTGAACGCTGCCCTTGTTGAACTGAAAAACGAGATCAAGGTGTGCAGCTCCTGCATGACGGCAATGCTGGATGCCCTGAACGACCTCAAGAGCAAGAACAGCCAGCAGGCTGAACCGGAAGCCACCCCTACGAAGTATCCGGGCAAGGATTTTGCGAACTGGGGAGAGGTCATTCGCCGTGTTGAGGTCTACGGTGACAAGTTCTTTGCGGACAACCTGCGCGGAACCAAGGCCAGTCTGGACGGCGTTACACTGTATCTGGCCTGCACCCCCAGCACGAAGAAGTTCCTCAAAAGCAGCGCTGTTGCGATCCCCCGCATCAAACAGCAGTGCCGGAACGTTATCGGCTACGGCGTAGAGGTTAAGATCATCGACCTGTAAAAACCAAAGAAAACCAAATGGTTTTTACGAAAAGCGTTTGGTTTTCAAAAACGGGAAGGAGGTGGTTAGTGGTGGACGATATCGAAATGGCTCGCCCAAAAGGCTTGTTGATACCCTTTGACAAGTTCGTAATCTTGGACATCCTGCCACCTGAGCAATACAAAAACGTGCTCACAAAAATGCGGCAGTATGTGGAGCACGGCAAAGAGCCGGAAGGGCTTGAGCCTATCGAACAGGTGGCCTTTGAATCCCTGCGCTCATTTATGGACGAAAACATAAAGACGTATCAACGTTCTATTCTTGCGCACCGAGAAGCAGGTCGAAAGGGCGGCAGACCAAAGAAAACCGACGAAAACCAAAAGGTTTTTGACGATAACCAAACGGAACCAATTGGTTTTTTGAGAAACCAAACGAAACCAAAAGGCCCCTAAAGTACAAAGTACAAAGTACAACAGATACTAAAGTATCTGATAGTAGTAGCGCTGAAGCGCTGCCCCCTACCCCCAAAAGCAGGTTTTCACCGCCGGATGTTGAAACGGTGAAAAACTACTTTGCGGAGAAGGGCGGCACGGAAGGGCAAGCTATTCGGTTCCATGCCTATTACGAATCCAACGGCTGGAAGGTGGGCCGGAATCCCATGAAGAACTGGAAGGCAGCAGCATCCGGGTGGATATCCCGTGATAGGGATGAAGCAAAAAAGGCGAATGCCCCGCGCAACCGGGCGTTCATGGCAAGCCGCCCGGCAGAGGAAGCCGAAAATGCAAAGAATTTTCTGGCAGACGCAGCCCGGCGAAGGCCATTAAAAAAACAATAGCCGGTACATACGCGCTCAGACCGGCATACGCAGCCCTCTGAGCATGGTTTTAGGGTAAACCGGCAAAGTTATACTACAAAACGCAAAACGCCGTTCAGGGCCGCTTCTCGTGCTCTGAACGCATGGAGGTAAAAAGCACTATGAACCTGTATGAGATCAACTCGCAGATTTTGGACTGCGTAGATCCGGAGACCGGCGAGGTTATGGACATCGACCGGCTGGAAGAGCTGAACATGGCAAAGGCCGAGAAGGTGGACAACATCGCCTGCTGGGTAAAGAACCTCGAAGCCGATGTTGCGGCCTTTGAAGCGCAGGAAAAGGCTTTTGCTGACCGCAAGGCAGCCGCAAAGCGCAAGATCGACAGTCTCAAGCACTATCTGACCGATGCTCTGGGTGGGCAGAACTTCAGCAGTGACCGGTGCGCGGTGAGCTTTCGCCGCAGTAAGGCCGTCTGCGTGTTGGATGAAGCTGCCGTCCCTGCCGAGTACATGACCGAGATGACCACCCGCACGCCAAACAAAACGGCCATTGCGGCCCTGCTCAAGACCGGCACGGCAGTGCCCGGCTGTGAGCTGGTGGAACGTGTAAACCCGTCTGTGAAGTGAGAGAGGGAGAACGATGGGAGATGAACACGCAAAATGACATACAAGGAGTTTTTGGAGCGTAAAATCGACATTGCGCCCCTGTCCGGTATCGAGATTGACCCCGCCGAGGTCAGCCCGGCGCTGAAAGATCACCAGCGCGTGAGCGTCCTGTGGGCGCTGCGCGGGGGCCGCCGTGGCATTTTCGCCCGCTTCGGTTTGGGAAAAACCATCATGCAGCTCGAATGGTGCAGACTGCTACAGAAGCACGAGGGCGGCCAGACGCTCATTGTGATGCCGCTGAACGTCCTGCCGGAGTTCAAGGCCGACGCTGTGAACCTGCTGGGCATGGACGAGCCGCCCTATTGCCGCACGATGGCCGAAGTGGAGGCCAGCACAGCCCCCATCGTCCTGACCAACTACGAGCGCGTCAGAGACGGCGACATTGACCCGCATCATTTCACAGCGGTCAGTTTGGACGAGGCCGCCACACTGCGCAGCTTCGGCAGCAAGACCTATCAGGGCTTCATGCAGAAGTTCAAGGGTGTCAAGTATAAGCTGACTAACACCGCGACACCCAGCCCGAACCGCTACAAAGAGCTGATTCACTATGCCGGGTTCCTCGAAATTATGGACACCGGCCAGAGCTTGACCCGCTTTTTCAAGAGGGACAGCACCAAAGCAAACAACCTGACCCTTTATCCGGGTCGTGAGCGGGAGTTCTGGATTTGGTGCGCCAGCTGGGGGCTTTTCCTTCAGAAGCCGTCCGATCTCGGATTCTCGGATGATGGTTACGCCCTGCCGCCGCTGGACATCCGGTATCACAAGCTGAACAGCCTTGACCGGCCCGCTGAATTTGAAGCCGACGGCCAGATGAAGCTCGGCCATGATGCCGCGATGGGCTTGCAGGATGCGGCCAAAGAGAAGCGGGATAGCATCGACATCCGCGCCGCTGAGGTGGCCCGCATCATCGCGGAGGCCCCGGTGGATGAACACTTCGTTGTCTGGCATGACTTGGAGGACGAGCGCAAGGCCCTGAAAAAAGCCGTCCCGGAGATGGTGGACATCTACGGCAGCATGGATCTCGAAACCCGCGAGCAGCGCGTCATGGACTTCGCACAGGGCAAGACCCGCATCTTCGGCACAAAGAAAAGCCTGTCCGGCTCTGGTTGCAACTTTCAGCGGTTCTGCCACCGGGCAATCTTCATGGGTATTGACTATGAGTTCAACGACTTCATTCAAGCCATTCACCGCATTTACCGCTTCCTCCAGAAGTCACCGTGCGTGATTGACATCCTGTACATGGACACCGAAACGGAGGTGCTACTGGCCCTACAGCGGAAGTGGAAGCAGTACGATGAACTCAGCGAGCAGATGGAAGAAATTATCAAAGAATACGGCCTCGGCAGCCTTGCACTTGAGGTCTTAAAGAGAACGATAGGATGTGAGCGTGTGGAAGTAAAAGGCAGCAACTACATCGCAATCAATAACGATTGCGTTGAAGAGGTCAAGAGCTGGCCGACGGACAGCATCGACCTGTATGTAACCTCTATTCCGTTCGGTAACCACTATGAGTACAGCCCCAGCTACAATGACTTCGGGCACAACCCGAACGATGATGAGTTCTTCAAGCAGATGGACTTCCTCACCCCTGAGCTGCTGCGGACTCTGAAGCCGGGCCGCGTGGCTGCGATTCATGTCAAAGATCGCGTGGAGTTCGCCAATGTCACCGGGCTGGCCGCGCCTACAATTGAGCCGTTCCATGCTGACTGCATTGCCCATTTCCGCAAACATGGCTTTGCGTACTTTGGGATGATTACCGTAGTCACGGATGTTGTCCGGGAGAACAACCAGACCTACCGCCTCGGCTGGACTGAGCAGTGCAAAGATGGCACGAAGATGGGTGTTGGATGCCCTGAGTACATCTTGCTGTTCCGCAAGCTGCCTACTGACCGCAGCCGCGGCTATGCTGATACCCCCGTGAAGAAGTCCAAAGAGGAATACACCCGCGCCCAGTGGCAGATTGACGCTCATGCGTTTTGGCGTTCCAGCGGCGACAGGCCTTTTGCTAGGGAGGATCTGGAGAAGATTCCAACCTCCAAACTCCAGAGCGTCTACCGGAAGTTCAGCCGCGACAGTGTCTACGACTACGGCGAGCACGTCAAACTCGCAGAAAGCCTCGACAAAGACGGACGGCTGCCGAGCACCTTCATGGTCGTTGCGCCCGGCTCATGGGATATGACGGTCTGGGACGACATTGTGCGGATAAAAACGCTCAACACCTCCCAGAGCCAGCGGCGGCAGAACCTCCACGTCTGCCCGCTTCAGATCGACATCGTGCAGCGCCTGATTGAGCGGTACAGCAATGAGGGCGAACTTGTTGCTGACCCCTTTGCAGGGCTTTTCACTGTGCCGTATGAAGCGGTGAAGATGAACCGCAAGGGCAAGGGCGTTGAGCTTAACCCGGATTATTTCCGTGACGGCGTGGGCTATCTGGAATCTGCGGATGCAGAAAAGGATGCACCCACTCTGTTTGACCTGTTGGAGAATGGAGCTTGAACATGAGCAAGGAAAATATGGGCCGGAATGCCGAGCACTATGCAGATCCGACACCGACCGCAGCCATGCGCAACATCTGCCGGGACGAGTACCAGAAGGAAGCCGCCCGGCTTGACAGAATCGGAGACATCGTTCCCCTGCTGCGCCAGATGGCCGGTATCGCAGGGTTCGAGATCATAGGCCGCATCCCGCTGAGGGACAAGGCCACCGGAAAGGAGTACAGGTGATGGCACAGCATTACAAAATCGACTGCGACAAGGTGGAGGACCGGAAAGCGCTGGTCGTCGTCCTGTCGATGAACGGCTACACCGTCCGCGTGGGAAAGGAAAAGCGCAGCGGCAAATCTACTTTGACCTATTTTGTGGAGTATTGGAGGGGCGACGATGAATGATCAAGCGAAATCTAACCCTGAAACCGACACTATGAGTCCGGAGGACATGGCCCATTATTTGATGGATTTTTGCCATTGCCATTTGGCGGCTGGAAATGGCTGCCCGGGTTGCCCGTTCGATAAGCCGACCAGTAACGATGGCGATGGAGAATGCCGTCTCGGTGTTCCTTCCGACTGGGACTTTTGAGGAGGAGAAGTGAAGCATGAAAACCGAAAAGAGAATGATCTGCTTTATCGTGTCAGCAGCATTGCTGATTTTGACGCTGTGTTTTACATCCTGCGGTGCGGACACTGCCGAGGCAGAAACTGAAAGGAAGCCGTGCTACCACGTCACTGTCTACTCCCCGGAAATTGAAAAGAGCGGATATGCTGGAACACGATCTCCGAAGTATACCATCACTGTGGACAGCTTTGGTGAGCTGGTGCCAGACCCGAAACTTTCGTCCGAGCGAGAGTACCAGCTTCTGCAAATTCCTCTTGGAGATGGCCGCTTTGAGTTGGTGCCCACCTCGCTGGTTGAAATTGAGTATTACTGAAGGGAGAGGTGCGAGCATGAAAGCAGTCCTTTTGAGCATCCGGCCTGAGTGGTGCAAGCTGATTTGGGCCGGGATGAAAACCGTGGAGGTACGCAAGACGAAGCCTGAGGGCTTGAAACCTCCCTTCAAGTGCTACATATACTGCACTTTGGCCGGGAGTGACAGCCTGTTTATGGATGTCCTTAACCGGGATGTGGCCGCATGGAACCGTGACGGCTGGCCAGAAAAAAAGGGGCTCGTCATTGGCGAATTTACATGCGATGGAATTGAAAACGTTGTCTTCCCCTATCCAGCGTATCAAAACAAACTCGATCCTAAGCTTATCTTAAAATCGGGAATGTCTTACATTCAGTTGCACCGCTATGCATCGTCTGGGAAAACCAGAGACGACCTGTTTTTCTGGCACATCTCTGACCTGAAAATTTATAATCAGCCGAAAGACATCATGTGCTTTCACCGTGCTGTCGAGGAAAACGAACTGTGGTGCAAGAAATGCGCAATTGGCAAGAAGAAAGATGTACACTGCGCATTTTGCTATGGACTGGATGGCCTTAGACTCCGTCGTCCGCCCCAAAGCTGGTGCTATGTGGAGGAATTGAGCAGTGAATAACAGAAGAACGGCGGCCAGTATTCGCCGCAGCTATACCGGTGCCCGAAGCCGCGCAGAGGGCGCTGGCTTTGAAAGCATCATTGACAATGCCTGCGCCTATTACAGATCCATCGGCCTTGCAGACATCGAAAAAACACCGGAACCGATGCGTCCGATTGGAAGCCCGGACCGTGCTGGCCGGTTCCTTGCCTGCTACACGAAACAGGCCCAGCCGGACTACAAAGGCATTCTCAAAGGCGGAAGAGCCATCAATTTTGAAGCAAAGCACACTGACAGTGACCGGCTGACCTTTGATCGTGTGTTGGCCGCACAATCGCTCCGTCTGAGCCGCACAGAAGCCCTCGGAGGTGTCGCCTTTGTACTATGCTCATTTAGCGGCAGGGCTTTCTACCGCGTCCCGTGGGCCGTCTGGAAGGACATGAAGCGCCTGTTTGGCCGAAAGTACATCACTCCTGCTGATTTGGCGGAGTACCGCGTCCCGTTCGCAGCGCCCGGAGTGTTGCTATTTTTGGAGGGAGTAAAGGAGAAAAAAGATGATCTTCACATGTGCACCTGAAAATGAAAAGCGAGACGGTGTAGACTACCGCGATGTCAAGGCATGGTTTCAACAGTGCAGGGACTACAAGATAGACGTGGATAGGCAACTTGAACGTATTCACAGGATCTATGGCAGCGCTACAAAGATTACGCAGAACCTTTCTGGTATGCCTACTGCGTCAGGAAACGGAGACAAAATCGGTAATGCTGCTGTGGATATCATTGAGGAGCAGACGCGGTATCGGGAGATGGTGAAGCGGCTGTCAGCGTTGCAGAACGAGGCAACAAAGCGGGCATATTGCCTTGTCGTTGCTACAGAGTGCGCAAATGCGATCGTAGATTTTTACGTTAATGGAAAAACGCAGGATCAGATTGCCGATGAAACCGGGGTTTCCGGTGTTGATATCGTTCGGAAGCGCATCAATCGTGGGTGTAAGGCTCTTGCTGAAATATGGACAGACTTCGGCACTCAGTGATTTTGCACAACATGCACAATACAAGAAGCACATTTTTGTAATGCTCCGACACTCCCGAAACTGGGAACGATAGGGTAAAATCTGTACAAGCGGAACCGCGCACAGCGGAGCGCCGCTTCTACGCAGTCTCCGAAACGAACCTCCATGATAATTTCCTCCTTTTGGCTTTGCATGCATTTTTCTCTCTTCCGTTTCGCGGACTGCTTCTATTATGCCGTTGTAGCTCAACGCAGAGCGCCGCTGTTGCAGGCGGGTCAACATTGATGATACATCCATGACAGGCAACTGCGACCAATCACCGCAGCGGGCTGGCGTGGAATGGTGCCGGTTTGAGTCCGGCCAACGGCTCTTTATGCCGCCTGAGCGCAAGTTTGGAGCGCGGCGCGTGTGTGTAGACACGGCTGGTTCGATTCCAAGGGCGGCTCCACAATGCCGTGCCCCGTCACGGCAAACGCCTGACGCATGGGCCGACATGCCCGCTCGTGGCTGTGTGCAGAGTGGTGGTTGACCTCCTTACCAGCCCGAGCAGACTCTGCACACAACGGAGGTCACAGAATCCGCAAGCCGGTTTGTGAAGTTTCCCGGCAGGATGTGCGTCAACCGCCAGCATGGAAACGTGCTGGCTTTTTTGATATTCCCAAGCCGTCCATCCGGGCGGCTTTTTGATTTTACGGCAAGAGAGGTGGTGACGTGGCCAACGAAGAAAATCTCATCCCGTTCAACGAACGAACTGAGAGCGAACAGAGACAGATCGCCCAGAAGGGCGGCATTGCTTCCGGTGCGGCCCGCCGCCGCAAGCGCAGCATGAAAGAAGCCGCCGACTACTATCTCAGCCTGCCGGAGACCGACCGCCGCCCGGGTGAATGCCCTGCTGCGGGATGAGGTGGACAATGAGGATATCGACAATCAGATGTCGGTGGTCATGGGCATTACTGAAGCCGCCAAGCGCGGTGATGCCCGTGCCGCCGGGGTGCTGCTGAAGATGCTGGGCGAGGAGACCGTGCAGGAGGACCCGGCAGCGGATGCACTGGAAGCTGCCCGCAAGCTGCTGGGAGGTGTGGACAGTGCCATTGACTGAGTTTCAGCAGGAGTTCCTTCGCAATTGCTCCCACCGCTGGAACGTCAAGACTGGGGCCACCCGCTCCGGCAAGACCTATCTGGACTGCGCTGTTACCATCCCCAAGCGCATCTGCGCGGCCCGGGACGAGGGCCTTTGCGTCATGCTGGGCAACACCCTCGGCACGCTGGAGCGCAACGTGCTGGAGCCCATGCGGACCCTCTGGGGTCCGGAGCTTGTGGGCGTGGTGCGCACCTCGGCGTCCGGCAACATCGTGCAGCTGTTTGGCCGCAAGGTGTACGTGCTGGGTGCCGACAACAAAAAGCACATTGCCCGCATTCAGGGTGCAGCCTTCGAGTACGCCTATGGGGACGAGATCACCACATGGGACGAAGGTGTATTTCAGATGCTGAAAAGCCGTCTGTCCTGTCCGCACAGCCATTTTGACGGCACCTGCAACCCGGATAACCCACAGCACTGGTTCAAGCAGTTTCTGGACAGCGACGCGGACATCTACTGTCAGGCCTACACCATCGACGACAACCCCACTCTGCCGCCGGAGTTCGTGGCTCAGCTGAAAAAGGAGTACGCGGGCACGGTCTACTATAACCGCTTTATCCTCGGCCAGTGGGCTGCAGCGGGCGGCATCATCTACCGCCCTTTTGCAGACAGCATTGCCGCCGGGGATGGCCGCTTTCTCTGGCCCGCAGCCACCCCCTGCCGCCCGTGGCGCATCCACATCGGGGTGGACTTCGGCGGCAACGGCTCCCGGCACGCATCGTGGCCACCGGCATCCTGCCCTACTACGCGGGGGTCGTGGGTCTGGCATCCGCCCGCATCGACCCGAAGGATCAGGATGCTGACTACCTCGCCGCGCAGCTCATTGAGTTCTGCACCGCCGTGTTCGCGCGGTACGGCGAGATCCACTATATTTTCTGCGACAGCGCCGAACAGACGCTGATCAACCACATCCGCACCCGGCTGCGGGCCTGCCCGCTTTCCTGGCTGGCCGACCGGGTGCAGAACAGTGCCAAGATCCAGATCATCGACCGCATCCGCCTGACATCCATTCTCATGGGTGGCGGGCGCTTTTGGTATATGCCGGAGGCCGCCACCCTGCGGAATGCGCTTGCTGCGGCTCTTTGGAGCCAAAAGCACCCCGGTGTGGATGAACGTCTGGACGACGGCACCACCGACATTGATACATTGGATGCGTTCGAGTATACCATCGAGCGCGATTACAGGAGACTGACTGCAAGATGAATGTTGCCGCTTTTATCGATTGCCTGAACAAAACAAAGCATCTTCACCTCGATGCGGACTACTACGGCAACATCGAAGTCTGGCGGCAGTGGTGGAAGGGCGACGTGCCCGACATCCACGACCAGAAAGAGGACGCACCGGACGGCAGCGTCATTTCGCGGCGTCTGGCTTCCCTGCGGATGCCGAAGCACGTCTGCGAGGACTGGGCAAACCTGCTGCTCAACGACAAGACCACTCTCCAGATCGGCGATGCATCCACCTCTGCCTATCTGCTGGGCAGCGATGAACAGCAGACCGGCGGCCTTTTGCGGCAGCTGCATTTCTGGGAGAACGCAAACCGGCTTGTTGAGCAGGCCTACTGGTCGGGCACCGGCGCTTTTGTGATGAGCGTGGAGAACCTGACGGTGGATGCCTCCGGCAACGCTCTGCCTTCGCCGCAGGGGAGCATCCGGCTGGACTACGACCCCGCCTGCTGCATCCTGCCCATCAGCGTGGAGCGCGGCGTTGTGACCGAAGCGGCCTTTGTGTCCGAGTGCATGATGGGCGGCAAGCCTGCCGTCTACCTGCAGACCCACACGGTCAGGAACGGCAGCCGCGCCATCACCAACGAATGGTTTGAGGTGACGGACGATATCTCCGGCACGCCGAAATTCGCGAAGATCCCCGAGGACAAGACCCCGCCGGGCACGGTAAAGAGCATCACGGTCACCGGCGCACCGGCATGGTTCAGCCTGTTCAGCCCGGCTGCTGTCAAGAACCTTGACGGCGGCATGGGGCTGGGCATGAGCATCTTTTCCGAAGCGCTGGACGCCGCGCAGATGGTGGATTACGCCTTCGACAACTACCGGCAGGACATCCGCCTCGGCGGCAAGAAGATCTTCTATGACCGCTCCCTGTGCAAAAAATGGGTGGACAAGGAAGGCAAGGAACACGCCGTGCCGCCGGATGCCGTCCACCGCCAGATCTTCTACGAACTGCCTGCGCCGGAAGGCGGCATCGACCAGCCCGCTGCATGGCGGGAGTATAACCCCGACCTGCGCACCGCTTCCAACCATCAGGCGGTGCAGGACGCGCTGGACATGATGAGCTTCAAGTGCAAACTGGGCTGCCACCGCTATAAGTTCGATCAGGCACCGTGACCACCGCCACCGAGTACACCGGCAGCCGTCAGGATCTGGTGCAGAACGCCAACAAGAACCAGATCCCCATCGAGACGGCACTGATCGGCATTCTGCGGGCCATCCTGTGGGCGGCAAAGAACCTGCTGGGCGCACCGGTGGACCCGGACACCAGCATTTCCGTCAACTGGGACGACAGCTACATCGTCAGCGAGCAGGAACGCACCAACCAGCTGCGGGAGGACGCTCTGGCCGGTCTCGTGCCCCGCTGCCGGTATCTCGCTGCCCGGTACAGCCTGAGCGAGGACGAGGCCCACCAGTGGACGGCAGAGGCCAAGGCTGACAGCCAGACCGAAGAGCAGCTCACCTTCGGGGGTGCCTGATGCTGCCGCCGTCTTACCTCGACCAGATGCCGGATGCCTTTGTGCAGCTCTGGCAGCAGGTCGAAGAGCAGATCCTGCAGGACGTTGCCCGGCGCATCGGCAAGATGAACGCCGTGACCCCCACCGCAAACTGGCAGCTGTGGCGCTACCAGCAGACCGAAGCAGTGCGCAATGATGTTGTGAAGCTGCTGGCCCGCTACAGCGGCAAAAGCGAAACGGCCATCCGCAAGCTGCTTTTGCAGGCTGCCACCGAAGCCATGGAGCGGGAGGATGCGATCTATTACCACTACGACATGGAGCCGCCCCCTTTTGAAGAGAACGCCGCCCTGAACAACCTGCTGGATGCCGGCGCGCGGCAGACCTGCGGCACATGGCAGAACCTGACCGCCACCACGGCAAACACCGTCACAGGGGCCTTTGAGCGCACGCTGGACGCTGCATGGCTCAAAGTGAGCACCGGTGCCTTCGACTACAAAACCGCCGTCAAGCAGGCCGTGGACAGCCTTGCAGACGACATGCCCATGGTCACCTATCCCAGCGGCCACACCGACAGCATCGAGGTGGCCGCCCGCCGTGCCGTGCTCACCGGTGTAAACCAGACGACTGGCAAGCTGCAGGTGGCCCGCATGGACGAGATGGGCTGCGAATTTGTGGAGACGACCGCCCACGGCGGTGCCCGTCCTTCTCATGCAGAGTGGCAGGGCAGGCGCTTCCACCGGGGCGGCGCAGTGGACTACAGGGGTAAACACTACCCGGACTTTGAAGCCGCCACCGGCTACGGCACCGGCGCAGGCCTTTGCGGCTGGAACTGCCGCCACACCTTTTTCGCGGTGTTCCCCGAACTTGGCGACCCGCCCCAATGGACGCGGGAGCAGCTGCGGGAGCTGAACGCCCGGGACATCGAGTGGAACGGTAAAAAGTACACCGCCTACGAGATATCCCAGATGCAGCGTGCCCGGGAGCGGAACGTCCGCCGCTGGAAAAAGCGTTATCTGGCCGAGGACGCTGCCGGGCTGGACGCCACCGACGCCGCTGTGCGCCTGAGAGCCGCCCGCCAGAGCCTTGCAGAGTTTGCACAGGCCACGGGTGGCCGTGTGGACAGTGCCCGCACCAGCGTGCCGAAGTTTGGCAGGAGCGAAGCCAGCAGGGCGAATTGGGCGGCGAAGAAAAACTCCTCTGTTTATTCGAGCTTGAACATGGAGCCAAAACCTGTTACAATGCAGTCAATCGCAAATGTTAAGGCGTTCAGCTGTGACACACTGGATGCCGCCGGGCAGCAACAGCTGAAAAACGCCCACAAGCGCCTTCTCATGGTCGCTTCAAAGCAGCCGGAAAATGTTGAAGTGGGCAGGGTGTTCGACATCAAGATGAAGCCGCTGACGAAGGATATCATCGGCTTGCCGGATGGTCATTCTGTTCAGCTACCAAACCCGGATGTACCCTATATTGCGATTCATACCCATCCTGCATGCAGTAGCTTTTCAAATGGTGATCTGCGGCAATTTACGCGAAACGCAAATTTGAAGCTGCTTACTGCTCTTGGACATGATGGGCATATTTACGCAATCGAAAAGACTTCGACTTTTCAAGAAAGCTCCGCGAAACAGGCCATTCGGCAAATGGATTGCGCAATTGATGAATTGCTCAAGTCCACGCTGACGGATGAACAGGTTCTTGAAAAGGCAGAAGGGGTTATTTCGGACTGCATAAAGGAGTTACAGAAAAATGGTGCCAAATTCTACGAATAAACCTTCTTACACAGAACAGGAAGTCAGGGAAATGCAGCAGGTTCTTCTGGAAACTCCTGTAGACCCGGCATATGATGATATTTGCAACTCATTTTACGATGGGTGGGACAGAACTGTACACCGTCAGATGTATGCTCGTGACTGCTACAGTATTTTGAAAGAACTTGGCAAGCTCCCGCCCGGCACCGAATAACCTTAACCACCATCCACCCGGACGGTGGTTTTCTTTGCCCATTTTTAGGAGGAACGCTATGGTTACTACAGTTCTTATCATTCTGATGATCCTTGCGCTGCTGGAGATCGTTCTGCTGAACGGTACCCGGCTGTTCTTCATGATTGCATCCGCCGTGCAGCAGGCGCAGGACGACAAATACACGCCGCACCCGCACCCCAAAAAGTAAGCTTTCATTCACGGAAATCCCCCATTTTAACCACTATGTGCCCAGAAAAAGGCTTCATAGTGGTTTTTTCATGCCGTTTTAGCTCATGTCGGAAGAGCGCCGGTCTCCAAAACCGGAAGCGGCAGGTTCGAGTCCTGCAAACGGTGCCATGCGGCGGGCGGCGCGTACCCCGCCCACGACCGAATACTGACAGAGAACAGTGTAAAAAACTGAGGTCTCACACACGAAAGGAGTTTCCACCATGAAGCGTGAAGACGTGAAGAACAAGATCCCCGGCATCACCGAGGAGCAGCTCAACTGGATCATGCAGGAAAACGGCGCAGACATCAACCGGGAGAAGTCTGCCGCCACGGCCCTGCAGACCCAGCTGGACAACGCAAACGCCCAGCTCAAGACCGCACAAGACGGCCTGAAAGCCTTTGACGGCGTGGACGTGGCAGGCCTGCAGGAGCAGGTCACCAAGCTGAAGGCCGACATGAAGGCGCAGGCCGAGGGCTTTGCCTTCGATAACGCCCTGAATGCCGCCATCATGAGCAAGAAGGGCCGCAGCGTCAAGGCAGTGCGGGCTTTGCTGGATCTGGATGCCCTGAAAGGCTCTGCCGACCGCAGTACCGACATTGCAAAGGCACTGGACGATGCTGCCAAGGCGAATCCGTGGGCCTTTGGTGAGGACGGTGCAGCCGGTGTGGCCGTGGTCTCCACCGGAGCCGAGCACGGTGCACCGCCCGCCAACGAGAGCGATGGTGTGGAAGCCGCTTTCAAATCCCTGAACCCTGAACTGAACCTGTAACAACGAAAGGAGATCCCTATGGCACATGCAAGTCAGGAGCGTTATTCCGCTCTGGTAGATGCAAAGCTGCGTGCGACTCTGGTCACCCGCGACAATACCATCTTCAACAACCGCTACGAGGGCAGCCCCAAGGCCGGTAAGGTCAAGATCCCTGTCCGCGACACTGAGGTTGCCGTCAAGGCCTACGACAAGGCAAACGGCGTGGCAGCCGATGCCGGCACCACCACCTATCTGGATCTGGACATCGACAACGACGAGGCCGTGAACGAGATCATCGACGGCTTTGACGCTACTTCCGTGCCCGACGGCATCACCGCCGAGCGTCTGGACAGTGCGGGCTACTCCATGGCGCTGTCCATCGACAAGAAGTCCATCGCCGCGCTGGAAGCCTGCGGCACCCTGTCTTCCGGCGGCGCGACCGTTTCCGCCACCAAGACCGCCTGCACCACTTCCACCGCCTACAAGGAATCTCTGGCCGCCAAGCGCGCCCTGAGCCGCAAGGGCGTGCCCCAGACCGGCCGCTGGATGATCGTCAGCCCGGAGTATCTGGAACTGCTGATGCAGGATGACCGCTTCATCAAGCAGGGTGACCTGTCTCAGCAGCTGGTTCAGACCGGTGCGGTGGGCCAGATCGCGGGCTTTGCGGTGTACGAATCCAACAACATGGATTACGAATCCACCACCCGCGTGGACAGCAAAAAGACCACGACCGAGTTCATCTGCGGTCACCCCAACTGGTGCCACCGCGTCATGGAGTGGCAGACCCCGGTGCATTTGCAGGATCTGGGCGGCTCCGGCAAGTACATCGGCGCATCCGCTGTGCAGGGCCGCAAGGTGTACGGCATCAAGGTGTCCAAGCCCCAGACCCTGTATATCAAGCGCATCGAAGCATCCACCTAAGGAGGCCCGCCATGCTCTACTGCACCTATGACCAGTATGCGGCGGCAGGCGGTGCGGTGCCGGAAGCGGCCTTCGGCGTGCTGTGCAGCCGGGCTTCCCGCATGATCGATGCCGCCACCTTTGGCCGGGCCGAGAGCCACGCCGCCGGGTGTGAGGCCTGCCGGGCAGCGCTGGCAGATGCCTGCACGCAGATCATCGGACTGTTGGCCGCTGCATCTGCTGTGGGCGCTGTGCCGGGCGCATCCAGCGCCAGCAATGATGGCTGGAGCGTCACCTTTGGCACCGGCAGCGTGAGCGCCGCCACCCGGCAGGAAGCGGCGGAGATCATCCGCACCGCGCTGGGCAGTGACCCGCACGATCTGCTGTACAGGGGTATTTTGTGATGCAGACAGCCGTTACTGTTGTGAACCTCATCCACGATATCACCACCGAGATGGACAGGCCGGTGTGCTGGGTGTTCCCGGCGTGCAGCTGGCGGGAGTGCCGCTCCACCTCCGGCAATGGCACCGCCAAGGACCCGGAACGCACCACCCACATCCGCATCCCGGCCAGCGTGTGCACGGCAGGCTACCTGCCCTACGCCCAGTGGGCGGCGCTGCCTGCTGCCGAAAAGGCCAAGCACTGGACCCTGAAACGCGGCTGGAAGCTGGTGCAGGGCGCGGTGCCTGCCTTGACCGAAGCCGAGTACGCCAAACTCGAAAAAACGCACCTGTGCTGCACAGCGGCGGCTGTCTCGGACGACCGGGAGCCGCTGCTGCCCCACTGGCACGTGGAAGGGAGCTGATACTGTGAGCAAGCCCATTTTTGAGCAGCCTGCCGGATATCACTTCCGGGCAGACGGTGTGCAGATGTCTCTGGACTGGCGGACAAATTTCGGCGCAGAGAAAACCGCTGCTTTGCAGAAAGCACAGTTTGCCACCGCGCAGAAAGCCGCCGCTCTCATCGACCAGTACGTGCCCTTCGATACCGGCATATTGAAAAACAGCGTGAATCAAGCCAGCAAGTTTGACGAAGGCTTGCTGGTCTATAACACGCCTTATGCACGCAGGCAGTTCTATCTTCACCCTGAAGGCGAATGTCTGCACGGTGAAAATGGGCTGCGCGGCTCTTACTGGGGACAGCGTGCTTTGGCCGATTACGGTGAAGCCATTGCCTACATTGCCACACAGGCTGTCACCACATTCTGGGGAGGGATGGGTCACTTATGAGCGAAACCGTAAAGCCCACCATTGCCGCCCTGCGGGCATGGCTCAAGACCTGCCCGCTGATTGCCGACGAGCAGGAAGCCACCGGTGCAGCATTCCGCATTGCGGGGCTGGAAGAAGAATCCACCGCCTTTTCCATCGAGGACAGCCCCGGTGATCCCATCATCACCAAGTACATCTCCGGCTGGGAAATGGCGAAGAATTACCTCTTTCTCAGCCGCCGGGAGTACAGCGAGATGGATGCCGTCAGCATCCAGAACAGCGGCTTTTTCGAGCAGCTTACCGAGTGGGTCATGCAGCAGGATGCCCGGCACAACCTGCCCGACCTCTCGGCATGCGGCGGGAATAAAACCCCCACCGGCATTGCCGTGACGAACAGCGGCTACATCGTCACAAACAGCGCGGGCAGCTGTAAGATGCAGCTGCAGATGCGCCTGACCTACTACATGCCAAAATGAAAGGAGTTTTGATATGACTGTATCCGAAGCCATTACCAAGTCCGGCATCACGCCCAGCGCGTCGTATACCGGCATTGAGACGGCGAACGATTTTGTGCTGGCGTTCCAGATCGAGAACACCCAGACCAAGGAAAGCCAGTGGATCGTCTGCGCCGACCATGTGAAGGAGCATTCCGGCTCCCTGAACGCCACCACCGAGGATGCCCAGTATATCCGCACAGGCAACGTCACCGAAAAGACCGGCACCCAGCGCACCCTTACCGTCAACGGCGACCGCTGCGTGGGCGATGATTTTCAGGATTTTGTGCTGAGCCACAAGATCGTGTACGGCACCGGCAGCGATATCATTGTGCCGTACATCTACTTCAGCCTGCGCACCGGCAAGGGCGAGAAAGGCAGCGCTGCCATCATCGTCACCAGCGACGTAGGCGGTGCAGCCGGTTCCAAGGCCACCTTTGCCTGCGACGTGAAGGCCATCGGCACGCCGGACGAGTTTGACTACAACCCCGCCACCCAGTCCGCTGCGCCTGCAAAGGCCGTCAAGGGCTGATTTTTTTTCAAACACAGTCCCCGCTCCACACCGGAACGGGGATCTTTTATGCCGTGATTAGTTTTCTCCGGGGCAGAACCGGGGCACGGCTCAACTGAAAGGAGCCAGAACATGGTTATTTGTGGACAGGAATTTGATTTTTCCCTGATGAACGCCAACGACCTTGACCGCTTTGAGGATGCCAACGAGCGGATGCAGCGCCGGAGCGCCGAGGAGTCGGAGCAGTTCCGGCGCGGCGGTGTCCGTCTGGGCGACCATGCACGTGCACAGGCACGCATTGCCATGGACTGCATCGACGAGATCCTCGGTGCAGGCTCGTCCGCCCGTCTGGGACTGGATGAAAACAACATGGCCCCCATCTATGACGTGATCGAGGAGCTGGGCAATGCCTTTTCCGCCGAGAAACAGCGCTATGCCGCAAAGCCTGCCCAGCTCATGAACCGGGAGCAGCGCCGCGCACAGGCCAAAAAGGGCAAGCACAATCCGCCTGTAAGCTATCCCGCACCGCCTGCCTCCCGGATGGTGGAGCGGGTGGATGCGCAGGTATCCGCAAAGCAGAAAACCGAGCGGCTGATCGATGCCCGGCAGGCTATGAATGCCCTGCGGGATGATCCTGATGCCATGCAGCAGCTGGCGGCATACGCACTGCAGATCGCCGCAGAGCGCCATGTCTGATCTGCTGCTGGACGAGTTGCCCACCCGGTGGCATGGACACGAGATCATCCCGGATTTCCGGCCCATGGTCTGGCTGGTCAACACCTATGTGCGCGGCCAGACAGGAGATGATCCCATCGGTTTTGCGGTCAGCGCTCTCTGGCGTTTTTACAAAGACCCACACTGTTTTCTGAACGACCCTCAGAAGATCATCGACGCCTACGGTACATGATCGAGTTTTATAAGGCGGGCGAAAAAGCAGCCGAAAGCGCCGCAGCTGAAAGCAGTACCGCGCCCTCTTCCGGTCTTGCCTTCGACTACCAGTGCGATGCCGGTTACATCGTGGCGGCATTCCAGCAGGCCTACGGCATCGACCTGACCCGCGAAAAGGTGCACTGGTTCCGGTTCCGGGCGCTGTTCGCCGCCCTGCCGGAGGATACCCTCATGGCAAAGATCATGAGCTGGCGCACCATGGACCTGTCCGAGTACGATGGCAGTATGCGTGCCCACTATGCCGACCTGCAGGAGCGCTTTGCCCTGCCTGCTGAGCTGAGAGGGGGTGCAGCCCGTGTCGTGTCCGTCGAAGAGCATGACGCTGCGTTCCTTGCGCGGTTCCGGCACTAGCCGCGCCCCGGTGCCCTGCCCATACTGCGGCCGGGCGCTGCCGGTGTGGGCAGAGCCGCACGCCACAGCTGCCGGTGTGTGGGTCAAATGCAAAAATCCCGCCTGTAAGCGGGAGGTAGAGATCAAGTTATAACAGCCTGTGCCCTTGTGCCCGCGCTCTTTTGGAATGGAGAGAGGTGGACACAGTGGCAGATTTCAGCATCACCGGCGAAGTAAGGCTGAACAGCGACCCGGCGGAAAAAAGCACCAGCAAGTGGACGGTAGCCGCCGGGCAGATGATCGCGGACTTTGCAAAACAGGCTTCGTCCAAGCTGGCCGAGGTGGTCAAAAGCGGTGTGGATTACAACGCCACCATGGAAAGCTACCTGACCAACTTTAAGGTCATGCTGGGCAGCGAGGAAGCCGCCGCCACAAAGCTTTCCGAAATTCGCAAAATGGCGGCATCCACGCCCTTCTCGCTGGATGACCTGACCAGCGGCACCCAGACCCTGCTGCAGTTCGGCATTGCGGCAGACGACACCACCGGCGTGCTTCAGCGGCTGGGTGATATCTCGCTGGGCAACGCCGAAAAGCTGCAGACCCTGACCCGCGCCTACGGCAAGATGTCCTCGGCGCAGAAGGTCACGCTGGAAAACGTCAACATGATGATCGATGCGGGTTTCAACCCGCTGAACCAGATCTGTGATGCCACCGGCGAGAGCATGTCCGACCTGTACAAGCGCATTTCGGACGGCAAGGTCAGCTTCAGCGAGCTGGAAGCAGCGGTGGAAGCCGCCACCAGTCAGGGCGGGCAGTTCTACAACGGTATGCTGGAAGCCAGCCAGACCTTCAACGGCAGGCTGTCCACCCTGACCGATAACACGAAGGCTCTGCTGGGGGCACTGTCCGATTCGCTCTATTCGTCGCTGTCCGACCTGCTTCCGGTCGCAAACGATGTTGTTCTGGAACTGACGGATGCATTCACAGAGGGCGGTGTCCCTGCCATGTTGGACACCGCTGCCGAGCTGTTGGACAATTTTGCCGACGGACTGATACAGAAGATACCCGATGCTGTATCTGCTGTTTCTGACCTTCTGACTGAGCTGCTTAATTATCTGGCAGATCATCAGGATGATATTTTTGACACCGGTGTCCAGCTGCTGGAAAATCTCATCATCGGTATCACGGACAGTCTGCCCAACCTCATTACATCAGCGGCCAACCTCATTGCACGGTTTGCTGCCGCGCTCATCTCACATCTGCCGGACATCCTCAAGTGCGGTGCAGCTATGCTGACCACGCTGGTGGACGGTATCATCCGCAGCATCGAAAATCTGGCCGAAGCAGCCCTCGCCTGCATCGCAAAGCTGGTGGGTGTCTGGGACGGAAACATGGACGAGTTCGGCCATATTGGTGAGAACATCGTTCAGGGCATCATCAACGGCATTGCAGGCGTGTGGGGCAAGCTCACCTCGTGGGTGTCCGGCCTGATTGCCAACCTCGTTGGAACGGCCAGCAATGCCGCCACCACCGGCATCGCGTCCGGCGCTGCTTCTGCGGTGGCATCAGCCTACAACGGCAAAGAAATGAACCGTGACCAGCGGCATCAGGACGCACTGGCAGGCAAGGGCATCAGCAACAAGAGCTGGACTGAGCGCCAGAACGAAGCAAAGGCCGCAGCGGCCGAAAGCCAGAAAGCCGCCTCCACCATCTCCCAGTCCGCAGGCAAAGCCGCATCTGCTGTCAGCACCTCCGGCAAAAAGGCCAGCGCCAGCACCAAAGCCGTCACTGCGTCCGTAGTCAAGTCCATCTCCGACACGACCACTACCGTGAAAGACGGCATCACCCGCACGGTGGAGACGGTCAACGAGACCCTTTCCAACGGCAAACAGCAGCAGAAACAGACCATCACCGAGACTTCCCGCCAGATGGTGGGCGGTGTGCTGAAGGACATCAAGACCGTCACCAGCATTGCCGCCGACGGCACCAAGACCGTCAAGCAGACCATGGAGACGGTGCGGGAGACCGCCAAGACAGTCACTTCAACCTTTGAGACGCTGGCAGACGGGGTCAAGACCACCACCCAGACCGTCACCGAGACCCTGACCGACGGCACCGAGACCCAGAAGCAGGTCATCACCGAGGTCTACGACGACATCGTGGACGGTGCCCTTGTTACGGTGGAGAAGATCAAGACCGTCGCCGCTGACGGCACCGTACAGGTGGCCAAGCAGATCAAAAAGTCCAGCGCGGACACCTTTGACGGCCTGTGGAAGGAGCTGCAGACCGAAGCAGATACCGGCATGCTTGGCACCTTCGATGACCTGTACACCGCCGTCAAGAATCAGGACTGGCTGGGCATCGGCAAGTGGGTGGCAAGCACCATCTACGACGGTCTGACTGCCAACCAGAAGAAGCAGGTGAAGTCCTTCGCCCTTGGCATCGTGACTAAGCTCAACGAAGCGCTGGGCGGTGCCCGCGACCAGCTGGTGCAAGGTGCCATTGATCTGGGCGGGCAGATCGTGAACGCCTGACCGGCGGCTTTTCTGAGGTCTGGCAGCAGGCGCAGGGCCTCGGCTCCACCCTGATAGAGATCTTCGGCGGGCTGAAAACACCGCTGCAAAGTGCGGCTCTGGCCATCAGTCAGGGCATGAAAGGCGGCCTGATCTCTGCATTCCCGGAGATCCTTGCTTCGCTGGGCGGCCTGATCGGATCTATCGGCGGCGCGTTCGTAGCAATGCTGGATGCCATCGCTGCGGCGCTGTTCCCTACCGGCTTTGGCACTCCGCAGGCTCTGCTGATGATCGCAGCGGGCGTAGCCCTTGCTGCCGTCATCGCGGGCATCGTTGCCTCGATCGGCGGCTCTTTCAGTAAGAAAGGCTCGTCCGGGCGCGGCGGCTCTTCCGGCGGGTCCTCCGGCTCCGGCAGCATGGGCAGCGTGGATATCACCACCGGCACCGGCAGTCTGGAAGATGCCATCAACGCCAACACCAAGGCGCTGGAAAAGACAAACTCTGCCCTCGCCGACATGATCCGGCAGGCGGGGGCGCTGGTGCTTTCCGACAACATGCGTCTGGGCAGCACCGTGGCTGCGTCCGGCACCGCACAGGTGGTGTCCGCTGCCAACAGCTACCACCGCGAGGGCGATACCAACATCACCCAGAACTTCTACAACGGCCACGACACCGCCGCCGCGCAGCAGCGGGAAGCCCGCTGGGAAGCCGACAAGGCCAAGGCCCGCAAACGATGAAAGGAGGACACTATGCTCTTTAAAGATCATCTCAAGATCGTGACAGATGCCGGTGCCGTCCTGCATCTGGGCTGGGACTACGACATCCCCCTACTTTCTCGACCCGCTGAACGGGGTGGATGTGGATCTGCAGACCGCGCAGGGTGTCAATCAGGTGGGCGATACGGTGGAGGGTCAGAGCGTCTCCGGCGTGTCCCGCACCCTGTCGGTCGTGTTCTGGGGCAGGGATGCGTTGACCCGTGCAAGAGCTTTTACCAAAAAGCTGCCCTACTTCACCAAGGGTACCCTGTACTTTGGCGACCACTACTTCACCCGCTTCGTGCTGCAAAAACTGCCCTATTTTCCAGCTACACGCCGGACCCGCGCTGTGAGCTGATGCTCTACAGCGAAAAGCCCTTCTGGTACGACCTCAACGCCGTCAGCAGCGTGCTGGGCGGGTATGAGAAAGCGTTCCGGTTCCCCATCTGCTACGACAGCCACATCTACGGCATCAAGCGGGACGGCACGGCGGCAGTGCTGCGCAACGAGGGCAGCTTGCCGGTGCCCTTCACGGCCACCCTGCGGTGCGACATGCCGGTGACGCATCCCAAGGTGGTGGATCTGCAGACCGGGGCCTTCATCGGCTTTGACCTGACCCTGCAGCCGGACGAGACGCTGGAAATCTACCGCAGCACATCCGACCGGCTGGCCTGCACCCTGACCCGGGCAGGCGTGACCGGGAACATCTTCTCTAAGCTGGACGAGGACAGCACCCTCACCGAGCTGCGGCCCGGCGATAACGTGCTCTCCATGCAGGCGGAGAACGGCTCCGGCTACCTGCAGGCATCCGTCAGCTTTTACCCGATGGAGGCGGGCATTCTGCCCGAGCCGGTATGAGACTGGACGTTTTGGAAGCGGACACCCTTGCCCGCGTGGGCTGGGTGGACGTGTGGGTGTCCCTTTACTGGGACAGCCCCTACTACTCCGAGGGCAGTTTTACCCTTGAGGTGCGCCCCACCACCGAGAACCTGCAGCTTTTGCAGGAGGGCCGCTGGCTGGTGCGCAGCGACGAAAGTCCGCGCATCCCCATGCGCATCTGCTCCCGCGCCAACCAGAACACGGACGCAAACCTTGTGGTGTCAGGCTACCCGGCAACATGGCTGCTGACCAAGCGGGTGTCTGCGGTGAGCATCAAGAACCAGAACGCCGAAGCCGCCATGCGCAGCCTTGTGGAAGCTGCCAAGCCATGGCCCCGTTTGGAGCTTGGCACCAAGTACGGCTTTGACACCACCTTTGAAAAGCAGACCTCCGGCGGCACGGTGTTCGACTACTGCCAGACCATCGGGCAGGCCTGTGATCTGGGGTTCCGCATCGTGCTGGACGGCAAGGGCAGCAAGAAAAAGCTGCTCTTCGAGTGTTTCCGCCCTACCTTCGACCCGAACCGCCGCTACAGCCCCCGGTGGGGCAATCTGCTGAATGCCGGGTGGAGCTTTTCTGATACCGACTACGCCAACGTGGCCCTTGTGCAGGGCGCTGGCGAAGGTAACGAGCGCGCCACCGTCTGGGTGGGCGATGTAAACGCCACTGGCTCCGACCGGCGGGAAATGTACATCGATGCCCGGGACATCAAGCCGGATGAGGACAAAAACGAGACCAGCACCAGCCAGAGCTATCTGGCAAAGCTGGCTGACCGGGGCGGCGAAAAGCTTCTGGCCCAGCTGCGCACCGGAAGTATCGAGTTTGACGTGGACGACGACACCCTGCAGGTGGGCGATGTGTTGAGCGCCAGCCTGCCGCAGCTGGGCTACACCGCCATGGTGCGGGTAGCCGACATCATCACCCAGAGCGAGGACAGCGGCACCACCCGCACAATCCGGCTGGGCACGCCCAGCTGGCACAAGACCTGAAAGGAGGACTTTATGGCCGATATCATTACTTACCCCGAAAACGGCATTACCTACGATGCCGACGACGCTTCGGGTTACCTCGCCACCCGCCTGAGCGGCGTATACAGCGCCGAGGAGGATTTTGCCGTCACAGCACAGGGCGGCCTGAGCGTACAGGTGAGCGCCGGTCAGGCATGGGTGCGCCCGGCGCGGTTCAAGGGCCGCAGCATCATCATGGAGCAGCCCACCACCGTGGTGCTCACCGAAGCGGACCCTGTACGCAGCCGCATTGACCGTGTGGTTCTGCGCTACGATGCCGCCGCCAAAAAGACCCGCCTGCAGGTGCTGGAAGGTGTCCCGAATTCTGCCGGGCCTGCTGCCCCGGCCATCACCCGCACCGAGCTGATCTACGACCTCTGCCTTGCCGAGATCAAGCGCCCCGCAGGCTCCACCGCCGTTACCGTCGCCGACATCTACGACACCCGCGCGGATGAGACCGTCTGCGGCGTGATGCGGGACGGCGTGACCGGCATCCCGGTGGCAACGCTCATCCAGAAGCTGCGGGACGAGCTCGACAAGGTGGACAAGGGCAGCTTCTACGATAAGGCTGAAACGGACGCGTTGCTGAATGCATGGCAGGAGCAGGTAGACAACAAGATTTCTTCCGCCAAATCCATTACGGCTTCCGGTGATGGCTATATCCGTTTTGCCGATGGCACACAGATTTGCTGGCTCAAATTCGACGGCTGGTCTAGAAAGGGCTACACTCCCTATTTTCCGTTTCCTGTGCCATTTGCTAACACAAATTATGGTGCCGGTTTTACTCTTGGCGCCAGCATAACTTACAGCACCAACGTAGAATGTTACGTATTCGATCGTACTACTACTGGATTATGTGTATCCAGTGCCTATAAAGGAAGTATTGTCGTCATAGGTCGCTGGAAGTAAAGGAGGTGCGGCATGGAAATCAAAATTGGATATGCCCTTGCAAAACCTGTGGAGACACAGGCGCAGTGCGATGCATACACCGCTATGGTGGAAGAAGTAAACTCCCACAATGCCGCCTGCGCTGTGGGCGATACGTTGTGGAGCATCGCGGATAAACCGGGCTGCTACGAGGTAACGGACGGCGGAGTAAAGTCTGACCCTGCGGACCCGCCCGAACCGGAGCCGGCACTTAACGAGAAGCTGGAAGCACTGCAGGAAGATAATAAGACGCTGAAAAAAGAAAACGAGATGTTCAAGCAATGCTTGCTTGAAATGAGCGAGATTGTGTATGCATAAAATCACACAAAAATTAGAAAGGTTGGTACTTATGATGGCTAAGCTATGGGCACAGGAGATCATGTTCGCAGAGACCGCGGAGGAAGCAAAGGCGCTGTATGAGCGCTGCCCCCGCCTGCTGAAGGAGAAGGTCAAGGCAATTCTTATCAAGAGCGGCTTTGAGGAAATCGTACAGTAAGGAGTGGAGGACAAGGCGAACGCTGAGAAAATATAAAAATCGGGGGCCTGACCCCGTGAAAGGACGTGATACATATGGCGATCAAACAGTACAGCCTGAAGAAGGACGGTACCCGGCAGCTGGCACCGGGTTTCCGCGTGCGGGAGTTCCGCTGCCGCGACGGCACCGACACCATCCTCATTGACGAGGGTCTTGTGGTGCTGCTGCAGTGCATCCGGGAGCACTTCGGCAAGCCGGTGACCATCACCAGCGGCTACCGCACCGCCAGCCACAACACAAAGGTGGGCGGTTCCAGATCCAGCCAGCACCTGCTGGGCCGGGCCGCTGACATTCAGGTGCAGGACACCGACCCGCTGGCTGTGGCCGCCTACGCCGAAAGCCTGATGCCCGGCTGGGGCGGCGTGGGCCGCTACCCGGCCAAGGCAGGCCGTGCAAAGGGCTGGGTGCACGTGGACACCCGCCCGAACAAAAGCCGGTGGACACTGTGAGGTGAATAACATGGCAAGTTACCTGATCTCTGATGCACCTTATGCATCGTGGCTCTCCGAGGTATTAGCTACACTGGAAGAGCACAAAATCAGTCAGCTCGCGATAGCCGCACCTTTGCCAACGGGTGAAGTGTTCACCGGCTATTTCGGTATGGACATGATGGACAAGGCGCTGATTGCAACGAACATTCAGGCCGATGCCACCATGGATGTAGTCTGTGCCAACGGCCAGCGCATCCAGCAGGCGTGGGAAGATAACATTGAAGATTCGGAGGATTGATACCAATGCAGCAGATTTTCTCGTACATCTCCGCGCACTGGATGGAGGGAGCCATCTGGCTGCTGACCTCGGGTGGGGGTATCTGGTCAAAAAAGTGACCGAGTACAAGACCATCAAGGACGGCCTGCTGGCCATCATGCATGACCGGCTGTATCAGGCATGCACCTACTACACCCAGCAGGGCTGGATCAATGCCAGCGGCCTGAAGAACCTCGAATACTTATACCAAAGTTACCACGCGCTGGGCGGCAATGGCACCGGCACCGAGCTTTATAACCGGGCCAAGGCGCTGCCCATCCGCGATTAAATGCAAGCCCGGCGCTGCCGGGAGAAAGGACAAACCATGACCGCACACACCTACAATGCCCCCACCATCTCCGCAGGCACCATTGCCCGCACCGCCTGCCTGCTGCTGGCCCTGACCAATCAGGTGCTGTCTGCACTGGGCAAGCCCGTACTGCCCATCGAGAGCCAGACCGTGGAGCAGCTGGTCACCGCTGGCATCACCACCGTGGCCGCGCTGGTCGCGTGGTGGAAGAACAACAGCTTCACCACCGCAGCCCTTCAGGCAGACCAGACCTACGACAGGCTGAAGGCACAGGGAAAGTAAGCCATGAACGCGGTATGTGTTGAAGATTTGCTCGAAGTGGTGGAGACCATGAAAGGCGCAGCCGCTGACGAAATCATCTCCGCATCGAAAGCAAGTGACAAGCTGGAACGAATCGCGCACCTTGCAACCGAAGCAACTTACAGCGCTGTCATTGACAAGCTGGAAGGGCTCCGGGTGTATGCAGTAGCTCGCTTGGATGACACGGAATAGGCCGCACGGCATCAGCACGGTGGCCGCGCCGGTGAGCTGGTGGAACAACGACAGTTTCACCGCTGCCGCCATTCAGGCAGATCAGACCTACGACAAGCTGAAGGCACAGGGAAAGTAAGCTACACGGCGCTGCAGCGCCAATCCTTCTCCCCGCCTCTATGTTATGCATACCATGGAGGGGACGCACAACTACTCCCGGCAGCCTGCAAAGGCGCAACCGCCGGGCGATTTGGGGCACGCGCAGAGGGATGTAAGGATTCGTAGTAAGACGTCAAAAATAAACGTCAATCTGTCGTTTTCTTGTCGTTCGAGTCCCCTCCCTCGCACAAAAAGAAAAACCAGCACACAATGTGTACTGGTTTTTGGTGCGAGGGAGGGG
>ENA-OQDM01000052-OQDM01000052.1-human-gut-metagenome-genome-assembly--contig:-NODE-52-length-74920-cov-1.926383_pt1 | contig 74920 bp, 66 predicted proteins | sample MGYA00242772_ERZ504605 | MGnify/ENA primary metagenome ERZ504605 (study PRJEB26092, sample SAMD00036348) | human gut metagenome | host: Homo sapiens | study: EMG produced TPA metagenomics assembly of... | reverse complement strand
CCCCCTACACCTCCCAAAACACAAGGTCTTTATCCCCCATTTGCGGGCAAACCCGCAAATGAGAGAAATCTCAATATCAAACTGGTGTATAACATCCACAAAGCCTGATTTTAAGCCTATCGGCGCAAAATTGTCATATTTCCTCAAATTCAATCCTCCCCATCCCCATATGATACAGCTTTCCCTGATACTTTGTACACTTACAGACATGCGGTGCCAGTTTAAGCTGCAGGTCTTTGGTATGTTTATGCACAACATAATTTTTTCCAAGTGTATTTTTAAACACATTATCCACAACTTTTACTGCATTACTGCCAAGCAATGGATATAAAACCGTCTTTGAAAGAAAACCACATCCTCCACCTAACCATACTGTATTTTTTTCCTTTGCCTCCCAGTGGAATCTTGCATAAAAATACCGGTTACAGATATTCTGGAAAATATTCAGTGCTTCTATGATATCTTCCATCTGATACGGGCAGATTGTCGTGTCAATTGATACATCAAAGCAAATCTCTGTTCCGGGGATCAGTGTCTCCCGCAATACATTCAGCGGTTTTTCTGTACCGTCTAGTGTAACATCGATCTTCTGGCTTAATGTCAGCTGATCCACACTGATAGGCTGGCTGTCACCTACATGCAGACCGGAAAGATTATCATTAACAGCATTTGCAGGCTTTTTTTCATCACGGTTTAAAGTATAAAATATCTGTTGTTCTAAACGTTTTGTCTCTCTTGCAAGGCATTGTTTCCTGCTTGCGCGTTCTGCGGAAGCAGACTGTATCTCCCTGCCTGTTCTTTCATATTTTTCCGGACATTTTTGTATCTCATCTGCAATCAGTGCCGTGCGGAACATGCCTTTTAAAGTACTGCCCGGAACATACGGCATACCATATGCATCCTTCACAAAGGCTTCAATCTCTTTTGGTCTGGCTGTCTGTGAAACAAATGCTTCCCCTGCATCCATCTCATACAATTTCCATCTCTCATAATCTTCCCGCTGCATCTTATGCTGTCCAAGCCACTGGGATAGAGAAGGTTCCTTCGGCCGCCCATCCATCATATAGTCTGCAAACTCTTTTCCGAGTCCTTTTTTCTGCAGATCCATGTACATCTTCTCTACATTCGGTATGATCACATGATGATTCCATGGCATATAGATGTGCTCTTTTTTTCCTATTTTTTCACCGGAACCTATATAGACTGGGGATAATACACATATTTTCACCCGGTAGTGTTTTAAATAATCCCTCATAATGATACCCCCATAAAAATCGGCTTTGCATATCGATACACAGGATGTTTTCCGCCTTCCGACACATCATAGATATCTCCGGCAAAACAATTTACAAAACAGGAACCTGCTGTAAATACATAAAGATCCCTCTTTTTTCTCCATTCCTCTGCATAATTCGAAGACGCAACAAATCCGGATCTTTTTTCTAACAGATAGGATGCATTTTCCAGCGCATTTTCCAACTCATCATCCGCCGGAAGTGCAACTGACAATAACATATATCTGTCCGATTTTTTCTGCAGGCTCTCTAAAAGTTTTCCTGGAATCTGTTTCTCATCGTATTGAAATTTACCAAGTCCACCTGATTTTTTTCCGCCAATTCCTGTATAAGATAATGCCGTCAGCAGTTTTTTCCATAAGACATTTTTCATTTTTGCCCTGATACGCGGCAATGATATACAAACCACATCCCTCTTCATAATAAAAAGTTCCAACCCTGTACGGGAGAGTCTCCTCGCCGGTGCGGACAGCCGCCATCGTCTGCTGAAAATAATGTCCATAATGTTCCATCGGATCATTTGACAGATCCATTTTCCCATTCAGAAAATCGATCAAACATTCTACCGGAATAAACTTCATTTTTTTATATGCTTTTTTCTGCTTCGATTCCCCACGGTTTACCGGCTCCACATATATCATCGGTTTTGGAATCATATACTGCTGTCCAATATATGGAAATGCATCTGAAATTAACAGATTTCCTTTTTTCACAGCATCATATAACTGCTGCTGCAGATTCAGTTTTAAAGCCTCTATATAAAGTGCTGAAAATATCTGATCTGCCTTAAACGTGCAGGCACTTTCATTTAACATTCCGGTACCAAAATGAACACCTGTTTTAAATTCTAACTGATAGATCGTATATTCCATGTCCCGCCTCATTTCTTTTCTCTCTGTAGTCAAAAATCAATCCTGCAAAGTTATTTTATTCCACTACACTCATGATTTTCTGACACTGGGACAAAACATCTTCCGACACTTCCCCTATCACAGGTTCCACATGGATATCCATGATTTTGACACGTCCATAACCTCTTGATCCACTGCCGCCTAAATAATCATATTCTAAAAGTTTAAACCCGTCTTTTAATATTTCAAAATCATGAACCATTTCCGATTCATTCGTCACTTCATAAATCAACTGCATCGGAAATTTTGCGCCTCTTACCACACGTTCGATCTGTCTGGGGTTCGCTACTGCCGTTGTTCTTTGGATGCTGTTTTCAAATTTAACCTCTGTTGCACCTGTCAGCCCTGCATATTTTAATTCATCCATATTTTCAAGAAACATATCGTTAAACAGGATTTTACTAGTCTTTACCTGACCTTTTTTCGCACTTCCAAACAGACTTGTCAGACATACCGCATCGTCATCCGGTGTTTTCGCTACTGTCTGATTATATTTTTTTGCCAGAAGTGTCCTTAATTTTCCTTTTAAACTGCTACCCGGAATCATCGGCATATTCGTCCTTGCATCCCGGATGACAGGAGAATCTACTGCACCAATCGCAGAAAAAGCACTCGATCCGCCAATATGTAAACCCGTTACTGTCTCTAACACCCCACTGATTTTAACTTTTGCAAACATTATTTCATCCTCCCTCTACTCATCACGTCCACCATAAAATTTTCTATATGCAACCAAGGCTTCCATATACCGGCTGAATAAAATATACTGGTCTCTGCTGCCTTTGATCTCTTCTAAGTGCTCTAAAATCTTTGCTTTATCTACCAGTTTCTTTACCTTCGGTTCACGCCCTGCTTCATAGATAAAACGAATCTTCATGTAGTTGATCCGTCCAATTATTTCTGCATTCAGCTTGTCGCTCTGACTATTGACCACATCATTGTAAATATCGGATGTCATGGCAAGCAGATTTCTGATCTTGGATGTTGTTACCGGTCCAACCAGTCTCCCTTTCTGGTCTTTTTCACTACACAGTTCCTTGATTGCCTGTTCTGCAATCCCCACATAATTTTCTTCTGTCAATTTCATTTAATCCTGCTCCTCTCTTTTGCGATTCAGATATACATACAGATAGATTGCCGTGATCAGTTCTTTTCTATCCTGTTCCTTCCTGCTCCACTCGTACATCTTTCTTGAAAAACTCCGGTAAGCCGCCCGTTTTTCTTTATTTTCATGTTCCTGTGGTTCCATTCTCGACAACAGATAAACATATCTTGCAAAATTGATGTTGTTCCCACTTTCCCTTAACAATTCCATGAGATGATATAAAAATCCCATACCGTGCTCATCATTCTGATCAAAATAAGTCTTAAGCACACCTAACTTTTCTGTAACAACATTTTGTATAAATACATTCCATGGATAAGCATGTGTTTCATCAAACAGGGTAACTGCATTTTTTCCTTCCACATGTTTTGATCTGTCTTCAAGTCTTTCCACTTCTTTTGCCATAACATTCAGCGGATATTTCGCATCGTAAATACCAACACCTCCTGATATTGTCAGCGTTCCCTGTGTAAATTTTTCAAGCGCATTTCTGATATCCATAAAAGCTGCGATCACATCATTCCACGCTCCGGCTAAAAACACATCATCTCCACCAGAATATACAATTACCGCTTTTCGTTCCCCACTTCCACCAAAATTGTCTGCTGTTCCTTTCCGAAGTATCTCATTGATATAACATTTAAAAAATAAAGACAACTGCCGTGACAATGTAGATGTTCTCGAAAGTGTTACATATTTGTCATCTCCATCCGGTCCCTGCAGTCCATAAACAAAAGTCGTTCCAAGATTATCCACATCCGCACGAAGGATTCCAATTCTTTCCACACCTTTTGCCTGTTCTGCCAGTTTTTCAAACGTGTCACCTGTCGTATAATCTCCAACCCACAATTTTGTAGTAACATGTTTCCCGGTATAAATTTCATTTTTCGTATAACACCGGACATAATTTTCTGATTCCATCCGTTTTAACAGACTTTCTTTTGTATCTGCTGCTAAGTACCTGTTTTCCGGAAGTGGCAGCGCATCTTTATTCGGTTCACTCATGACAGTAAAATAATTTTCATACAGAATACTTCCTGACATTTTTTCTAATGCCAGACATACCTGACATTTATCATCTGTAAGGCGGGCTATCCTGCGGCACACTTTACATTCCCGCTCTCCTTCATGTTTTCTGCTATTCAGATTCCGGATCATATCTGCATTATACCGATTCGATTTTTTCTCAGAAATCATCTTAGATATCGTAAGATACAGATCGGAATAACTTCCCTTCGGCATATTTCTTAACGCATTGGCATTTGCTTTCGCATATCCGCAGGCAACATATAACGCTGTATCAAAATGTTCCATCATCCAGTGATTCAGACTTTTTTCATAGTGCTCTAAAATATCACGGGTATCATCCGTATTCGCTAAAAGCAAATAACAGTGTCCTCCTCCTGTATAAATTAAATTTGCCCTTGAAAGTGACAACTTCTCTAACAGTTCATCCACAATATGCTCCATCATAATTTCAAGGTAAAAACTTCTCGCACGAAGTCCTTTTAATGCACCTTTTTCTCCTATCGTATAGATAAAATTCTGAATACCGGAAATATCCATGGAATATAGCAGAAACATTTCCTCGTCATAAGATTTCTCTGCATTGATAAACAGACTCTGCTTATAATTTTTTTCACCCTTCGCAGTCAGAAACTGCATTACGCATGACGCAACTGCCGCGGTCATCTTCATGTGGTCATACAAAGAAATATCTGCAAGCTCCCTTTTTGAAGTAGAAGATGGAATGTATGTCAGATTTGCCTCAAGCACAGCCAGCAGGGAATTGATGTATTCTTCGTCTAACGTGATACCCTGTAAATTATCTGTAATATTTTGAATGACGGACTGATAAAAATGTTCATCCATAGATATTTCATCTTCTGTCGGATAATTAATTCCATTCTTCGGATTTAAAACCTGCATGGCATAATGACTTTGTCCGTGATTTCCATTTAAAATATTAAATATACTCTCTAACGGCATCGCTTTATCAAATCCGCCTTCTCCTGCTTCCGCCTCTCTGCGATCCGAAAATGCTGCCACATTGTCTGCATAGTAAACAACATATGCCTTATCGTCTTCTGCTAAGGATGCGTTCTTTAAATACATTCCATGATGATATCTCACACAGTTTAAAATTTCATCATCTGAAATATGTGCTTCATTCTTCAGATACTCATATCCACTCTGACTGTGATTTCTTCCATCCCCACTTCTATACACAACTTTTCCTATGTCATGAAGCAGACTTCCAATCATTAATTTTATCTGATCGTCCGTTATCATTTTCTTCCCCCTTCGTTTATGATTTTCATATATCCCATTCCGAGGGAAGTTTTGATTCCTACCCCGGAATACTCTCCAAACTCGAACAACATGTTAACAAAATTTGCCATTGTATCTGTGCCATGCAGCTTTATGGTTATTTTTCCGATAAAGGATGGAATCTTGACCCCCTCCAAAGAAAAACTTACACTTTTCAGATCATACCTGATCACCTGTGCATGCTCACATATCTGTTCGAGTGTATCTTCATCATGCATTGTATTTTCTGCTGTGGCACTGTCGTACTTATTCATCAGACTCTGAAAAACACAGCGAAGATCCGGATAAAAAAGATACCTTCCATTTTGTTTAAATGCAGTCGGAGATAGAAAATGAATCTGAATATACCTTTTCCCATCATCCTCATAAAAATGATCCATTAATTCTTTATATGTTGTTTCCATATAATTTTTCTTCACTATCAAAACTTTAAGATCATGTTTTTTTATCAGAATGTATTCTAATTTCCACAACGTATCCTGTATAATAATCTTCACTGCTTCTTTATTCAGTCCTGTAATTACCCAGTACCAGTTCCCTTCTCTGCATTCTAAATGCTGTGCATATGGATGAAGGCTTGAAATATGCAGATAATCTGCATATTCCTCTGGCAGCAATTCCATAAGTGCCCCATGAAACAATGATGACATCTGATATGTCAGTTCTTTTTCACATTTTAACTTTAATTCTAATTTTGCTAACATTCCCCTTCTCCATCTGTTATTTTATGCCTTTATATTTTATTTACTTACTATTGTAACATGCATCTTCCAAATTTTCATATATTAACGTAAAATATTTATTTTTCTATTTCATAATCTGACATAAATAACCAAAAGGCAAGAGATCTCTCCCTTGCCTTTTCATAAGCCAGCCACCCTACAACTCTTCCGTCTTATACGTGACATATCCCTCATAATAATAACTATGGTCAATACCTTTCATATAAATTTCCCGGTCATTGATCTGATCGGTAAGTGCTGCATTTAAAATATATTTAATTTCAATATCTTTGATCGGACTGCGTTCCATCGCCATCAGATAATCTTCTTTTTCTATCTTACTCCAGTCTACTACCTGTCCGATCTGTTTTTTTAACATCATATCCAGCCAGATGCGCATGCTTCTTCCATTTCCTTCACGGAACGGATGCACAATGTTCATTTCCACATATTTTTCAACAATCTCATCAAATGTGTTCTGTGGCATTTTGTCTACATTTTTAATTGCTGTTTCAAGATACATAAGCGGTGCAAATCTGAAATTACCTTTTGATAAATTTACGGTTCGGATTTTTCCTGCAAAGTCATAGATATCATCAAATAAATATTTATGAATCTCACATAACGTTTGAAACTTTCCCGCCTCAAGTTTCTCGAGCATACCATTTTCAAACAGTTCTACTGCCTTCTTTTTACTGATACGTTCCTCTTCACGCGCGAGTTCTGCGGAACTTTTAATTCCAAGCTTATTTTCCAGCGCCATACAACATGTCCTCCATATTGGGATGTTCTCCCTTTTAATCCTCCTCGATCACATGCATCTCCAGAAAATCAAAATCCACATGCTCAATAAAACAATCCTGCGTAAAACGTGTCTTTGCATGCCTCTTAAACTCTTCCACATTCGCATCTAACCAGATCGGTTTTCCAAGGTCAAATGCATAACATACCTCATCTAACGCCTTGAAAATTTTGTGTGTTCTCGTATCATCTGACTCATCTGTCACTGTCATATCCTTGATCAGGTGGGTACCCTTCATCATTTTAAACCAGATTCTCATGAATTGTTATCTCTCCATTTTTATCGTTAATCAGTGTCTTCTCTGCCGTCCCGTCTCATACATCAGAAGTGATGCAGAGATCGCCGCATTCAACGACTCCACCTGTCCCTGCATTGGAATCTTAATATAAGTATCTGCTAAATCTGCGATCTCATCCGACAATCCGTTTCCCTCATTTCCGATGAGAAACGCCGTCTTTTTCTTATAGTCCGGCTCATCATAGGAAAGCATACCCTTAAGGTGCGCCGCATAGACATTGACCTGCTGCTCTTTGAGTGATGAAATCGTCCCAGGAAGATCTTTCGTGACGAAAAAAGGAACACGATAAATGCTTCCCATCGTGGAACGGATTGTTTTCGGATTAAACAGATCCACGGTCGTCTGGTTCATGATCACACCCGTGATGCCTGCCCCCTCACCGGTGCGCACCATCGTGCCGAGATTTCCCGGATCCTGGATGCTCTCTAAGATCAGAAGATGTGTCTGTTCCCCTTTGAGCATTTCCTCTAATGCATACTCCGGTTTCTTTATCACACAGAGAATTCCCTGCGGTGTCTGTGTGTCGGAAACACTTTTAAACACATTGTCAGAGACGATCTCATAGCCGGTTTCATTCAAACGCTCCAGTACTTTTCTGTTCAGTTTTTCTTCCCCATGTTTTGGTGTGCAGGATTTCATGCAATCCTGCATATTGCCCTGCGTACATGTTTCATAAAAACTCTCGGAAACATAAACCTGTTTCACCCATTCCACCGGGGCCTCTAAAAACATTTTTCTTCCCTCTGCCACAAAAACACCCTGTTCATTTCTGGCTTTTGCTTTTTTCATGAGCAGTGTCAAATTTTTCATCTGCTGGTTTGATGTACTTGTAATCATAATTTCCCTCACTAAAAAATCCGTTATACCTGTCGCTAAGTATAACGGATTTCTCTCTAAAATGCAAAAATATATGATTCTATGTAAAATCAGATTACAGAGAAAGGTTCTTGCTGATCTCGTACTGATATTCCGGAATCTCTTTTTTCATTGCAAGTGCCTCGTCGATATCATAATCAACGAAATCACCATGACGGTATCCAACTACACGGTTTGTCTTTCCTTCGCAGAGTAAGTCTACTGCTAAGGCACCCATGGTAGACGCATATACACGATCTTTACATGTCGGGCTTCCACCACGCTGCATGTGACCTAAGATGGTTGCACGTGTCTCGATACCGGTTGCAGCTTCGATTCTCTTTGCCATACTAGAAGAATGTCCGATTCCCTCAGCATTTACGATGATATGATGCTGTTTACCGCGTTTACGGTTCTCGATGATGTGGTTGACTAATTTCTGCTCGTCATAGTCATATTTTTCCGGAAGTAAAATATCCTCAGCACCGTTTGCAATACCGCACCATAATGCGATATAACCAGCGCCACGTCCCATAACCTCGATGATACTGCAACGCTCATGGGAGGTTGATGTATCACGAACTTTGTCGATTGCTTCCATTGCTGTATTTACTGCTGTATCAAATCCAATCGTGTACTCGGTACATGCAATATCAAGGTCGATGGTTCCCGGAAGACCAATGGTATTGATTCCAAGTCCCGCAAGCTTCTGAGCTCCCTTGAAAGAACCGTCACCACCGATAACAATGATTCCGTCGATGCCATGTTTCTTACAGATCTCTGCACCACGCTGCTGTCCTTCTGCTGTTGTAAACTCCATACAGCGTGCTGTCTGTAAGATCGTACCACCGCGCTGGATGATATCGGAAACATCTTTTGCTTCCATATCAATGATCTCTTCCTGAAGAAGTCCTGCGTAACCTCGCTTAATTCCTTTTACCTTTTTTCCCTTTGCAATTGCTTCCCTTACAACTGCACGAATGGCTGCGTTCATTCCCGGCGCATCGCCACCACTTGTCAGCACACCGATTGTATTAATCTCTTTTGCCATTTATCGTTCCCTCCTAAAATAATATACCCATTTTTCTAATCTTTATTATTCTAATCTCTTTATTATTTCTTTTCAATGCTCTTTTCAACAATTTTTACATTTTTTCGCCCAAAAATTCCGTCAAGTTACCAACAAGCTCCGGATTGATATGAATATTGTAATTTTGGCCTAATCTTTTCATGGCACGCGGCGAGGCAATATAGATCACAATCTCATCATTTCCGTCCGAACCATAGAGCCGGGAATACAGTTCTTTTTCCTTTTCCTCATATGATTCTTTTGTCGCAAACTGAAGCCACAGCTCCCGTTTGGTGTCGTCAAAGGAATAGATTTTTTCACAGATCAGTTTTCCGTTTTTATCTTCCTCGACATTGGCATGTCCGGCGACAAAGACTTTTTCATCCTCGTTCAAATAACGGCTGTATTTCTCGTAATCGCGCGGAAAAATAATAACTTCCACCGTTCCAAACAGATCCTCGACCGTGATGAATGCCATCGCTTTGTTCTGCTTGGTGTATTTGATGGTCTTTTCAGTGATGATGCCCCCAATGACAACACTCTGGTTATCTTTGATCTTTACGGCATTCGTTTCTTCATCCAGCATAAAATCTGCTGTCACGGCGCTGATATTTTTGCGCCATTTTTCCTCATATTCCTCCAACGGATGTCCGCTTAAATAAATGCCAAGAACCTCCTTCTCAAAACCAAGTTTGATCTCCTTGGTGTACTCCTCCACATTCGGGAAACGGACTTCATACGCCTTTTTTTCTTCCTCTGAGACAAGGTCAAACAAAGACATCTGCCCTGCAAGTGAATTTTTCTTTTCCTGGTTCAGGTTGTCGATCAGCGTATTATATACTAAGAGCATCTGCTGTCTGTTGCCGTCTAATCCATCGCAGGCTCCAGCTTTGATCAGGTTTTCGACCGCACGCTTATTGACCTCCCGCCCGGCAACACGGCTTAAAAAATCAGAAAGTGTGATATATTTACCGTTTGCCTCTCTTTCTGCTAAAATGATATCAATGACCTGTCTGCCGATACTCTTGATCGCATACATGCCGTAGCGGATCCCATCTTTTGTTGCCAAAAAGCGTCCTTCTCCCTCATTGATATCCGGGGAAAGCACTTTGATCCCCATCTGACGGCAGGAATAAATGTACTCGGCGACTTTTCTTGTATTATCGATCACTGACGTCATGAGTGCTGCCATAAACTCAACCGGATAATAGTATTTTAAATATGCCGTCTGATAGGCAACCACTGCATAAGCGGCTGCATGTGATTTATTGAACGCATATTTTGCAAAATCAACCATGGAATCGTAGATCTGGTTTGCTGCCTGCTCACTGATCCCATTTGCGATACAGCCCTTGATGCCCTGTTCTTCATTTCCATAAACAAAATTCTGACGCTCCGCGTCAATGACATACTGCTTCTTTTTACTCATGGCACGGCGGATGTTATCTGCCTGTCCCATTGTATAACCGGCAAGGTTCTGTACGATCTGCATAACCTGTTCCTGATAGACGATACAGCCATAGGTCGGCTCTAAGATCGGCTCTAATTCCTTGCAGACATAGGTTACACTCTCCGGTTCATTTTTTCCCTTGATATATTTCGGGATAAAATCCATCGGTCCCGGACGGTAAAGGGAAATGCCGGCGATAACATCCTCTAAACTCTGCGGTTTTAACTCCTTCATAAAGTTTTTCATACCCGCACTTTCTAACTGGAAGATACCATCACATTTTCCGGTTCCGATCGAGTCTAATACTTTTTTATCATCATAATCAATGTTATCCACATCAATTTTTATTCCATGATTTTTTTCCACAAGTTTGACTGCATCACTGATGACAGTTAAGGTACGCAGTCCAAGGAAATCCATTTTTAAAAGTCCGAGTTCCTCGATCGTAGTCATGACAAACTGTGTTGTGATCGTGCCATCGGAACTTCTCGACAGAGGCACATATTCGTCCATCGCCTTCTGGGAGATTACGACTCCGGCGGCATGCATGGAGGTATGGCGCGGCAGACCTTCTAGTCTTTTCGCCATGTCGATCAGTCTTTTTACCGTCTCATCCGACTCATACATGGAACGCAGTTCCGGGTTCATTATGAGTGCTTTGTCGATCGTGATATTGAGTTCGTTTGGAATATTTTTTGCAATCGTATCACAGAAATTATACGGCAGATCCATGACACGTCCGACATCACGGATGACACCGCGCGCCGCTAACGTACCGAGGTAACGATCTGCGTTACACAGTCTTTTCCGTATTTCTCGATAACGTAATCAATGACTTCACTTCGTCTCTCATAGCAGAAGTCAATATCGATATCTGGCATGGTCACACGTTCCGGATTTAAGAACCGCTCAAACAGCAGGTTATAACGGATCGGATCAATATTGGTAATACCCGTTGTATAAGACACAAGGCTTCCCGCCGCACTTCCCCTTCCAGGACCAACCGGAATGCCGTGTGTTCTCGCATAGTTGATAAAATCCCACACGATCAGGAAATAATCGACATACCCCATCTTCTGGATGACAGAAAGCTCATAGTCAAGCTTCGGCAAAAGCTCCTCATGCTTGTCCGGGTAACGTCTTACCAGCCCCTCATGACAGAGTTTGTTCAGGTAAGTCCACGAATCATACCCCTCCGGCACGTCAAAATGTGGCAGCTTGGTCACTCCAAATTCAATCTCCACATTGCAGCGGTCCGCGATCTTCTGTGTGTTGTCAATCGCCTGTGCTGCATACGGAAACAGTTCCCGCATTTCTTCTTCTGATTTTACAAAATACTGCCCGCCCTCATAACGCATGCGGTTTTCATCGGACAATTTTTTTCCTGTCTGCAGACAGAGTAAAATATCATGCGGCTCGGCATCCTCGGCATAAGTGTAATGCACATCGTTTGTCGCCACCAGTTCAATGCCTGTCTCTTCACTCATCCGCATCAGACCTGCATTAACGGTCTTTTGTTCCGGTATTCCATGATCCTGCAGTTCTAAAAAGAAGTTGCCTTTTCCAAAACATTTTTCATATTTGTATGCAGTCTCTTTTGCTTCCTCATAAAGTCCACGTACCAGATAGCGCTGCACCTCACCGGCAAGACAGGCACTTAAGGCAATGATTCCCTCATGATAAGTTTCTAAAACTTCCATATCCACACGTGGTTTGTAGTAATATCCTTCCACGAAACCTTTTGAAACTATTTTCATCAGGTTCTGATACCCCTGATTATTTTCCGCTAAAAGCACCAGATGATAATAACGGTCATCCCCGTGTGAAAGTTCCCTGTCAAACCGTGATCCCGGCGCCACATAGACCTCGCAGCCTAAGACCGGCTTGATGCCTGCAGCCCTTGCTGCCTTATAAAAATCAATCACGCCGTACATCACACCATGATCTGTGATGGCGGCGCTGTTCATCCCGAGTTCTTTGACTCTTGAAACATATTCTTTTATCTTATTTGAACCGTCCAAAAGGCTGTACTCTGTATGGACGTGCAGATGCGTAAATGACATGCTTTGTTTCCTCCGCATTCTATTATATCGTCTCCCTGATAAATATTCAATTTTTTTCGCACATCTCATACAATCTCATACAATTTTCTCTCTTTGTCTATCTGACTGCCGTGTCTGCCTATGCATCCTCTGCCGGCACTTTGTTTACGGTATCATCTTCCTGTACCAGAACCAGCGCAGAGATACCTTCGACAGTAACAGAACCTTCCGCCGTTCCAAGAGATCTGCATCCTGCCTTTTTACCATTGACACAGATATCCCATGTCCCGGCAGGTAAGTTTACTGTGACTGCATCCGGATTTCCATTATAGATGACTGCAATATTCTGTGCCGTTTCTCCCTGTACCTCACCCTGAATGGTATAGGCTACGACATTTGCATCAAGTCCAGTCATAAAGGTAAGATTATTCTGAATTGCAGCGGCTGTTGTCATGCGCAGTGCACTGTGTGCCTTACGGAATGCGATCAGACCTTTATAATATTCATAAACATCCATTACGTTACCTTTATTATCCCACTTAATGCTGTTCGTTGCATCAGGGGAAGAATAGCTGTTCTCATCAAATCCAGTCTCAGACTTCTCATTTGGCTTAGATCGAAGCATCTCTTCACCAGCCTGCATAAATGGTACACCCTGCGAAGTAAAAAGAACCGCGCTTCCCAGCTTATTCATCTTCACTCTGTCAGCCTCACTGTCATCTGCATTGGAAATGGCAAGCTTATCCCAGAATGTCAGATTATCATGACAGGATATATAATTAATACTCTGTCCCGGCTGTCCCGACCAGTTCGTACACTTATCACCAGCCTTTGTGAGCGTAACCTGCGAATGCGGGGTCGCTGCTACAACACTGAATTTAATGTTTTCTTCCATATCATCTTTGCCGCTTACAAAACCTTTGTCCAGAAAATCAAATACACTGCCTTTGATCCCATCACGGATATCATCACTGAAAGCACCCACACGATCCAACCGGTAAATATTGTTCTTCGTTGCCAGCTGTGCTGCCGGCAATGCAGATTCTCCTCCAGTCCATCCTTCACCATATACCATAATGTCAGGACCCACCTGATCCAGTGCTTTTCTGACAGCCTTCATGGTATCCAGATCATGTACGCCCATCAAGTCAAACCGGAAACCATCTATATGATATTCCGTTGCCCAGTATACAACAGAATCTACGATATACTTGCGCATCATGGCACGCTCCGAGGCTGTTTCATTACCACAGCCTGAACCATCTGAATAATGATTGCCCATTCTTTCTGTAGTAATAATCTGGCACTGTCTTCTGAAACCATGAATCTGCCAGATGATAAGTATGATTATATACAACATCCATATTCACGCGGATTCCATTTTCATGAAGTGTCTTAATCATCTGCTTCATTTCATTGACACGTACTTCCCCATGATATGGATCTGTACTGTAAGAACCTTCCGGCACATTATAATTCTTAGGATCATAGCCCCAGTTGAACTGCGCTGTATCTGGCTTTGTTTCATCTACAGTAGCATAATCACAGCTCGGCAGAATCTGTACATGTGTCACTCCAAGATCCAGAATATGATCAAGTCCTGTAGCCAGCCCTTCCCTGTTCTTTGTTCCGCGCTCTGTCAGTCCAAGAAACTTACCTGTATTCCGAATCCCGGAAGAAGCATCGGAAGACAGATCACGAATATGTACTTCATAAATCACTGCATCTGTTGCATTATTAAATGCCGGTCTGACATCTGAATCAAATCCATCCGGATCGGCAGCTTGCAGATCAAGGATCTCACCTCTGTTGCCATTTACTCCTGCACTTCTTGCATATAAATCAACAACTTCATTTACTTTATTACCAATCTGTACTGAATAAGTATAATATACGCCATTCAGGTCTCCTGTCTTTTCACACACCCAGGTTCCTTTGACATCTGCTGTCATTGGAATTGTTTCTATCAAATTGTCACCATCGCCCTGCTCATATAGGTTAAGCGATACTTTCCCGGCAGCAGGTGTCCATATACGAAATGTTGTCTTTTCTTTTGTATATACAGCCCCCAGATCGTTACCGTCATATACCAATTCATCATTAAAATAAGTAGAACCAATCTTTCTTTTCATCGATACCATACATCCTTAATAGCCCTGTCTGTTCAAAGAATCATCCTGTTACCCGCCTAGTATACCTCTCCCTTTTCAGTTCGTCCAGTTAATTTTTTCGTTTTTTTTTCGTAAATTATCCTATTTTGTCAAGTATACTACCGCTTCATACGGACGGATTTTTTCTGAAATATCTTTATAGTTTCCTATCAGAATTCCCCGGTTTTCTTTTACCATATCCGCAATAGAAGCCGGAACATCCAGTTCTTTTTCCGTGAAATTGCAGATTACCAGTATTTTTTTATTCTCGGATGATCTTGTATAAATGTAAAGATTTTCATCTGCATCTTCAAGTCCGTCGAACGTTCCATAAACGATCACTTCTTCCTCTTTGCGCAGTTCTATGAGTTTCCTGTAGTAATTGTATATGGAATCCGGATCTTCCACCTGAGCAGCCGCATTGATCGTTTTATAATTCGGATTCACGGCAAACCATGGCGTTCCCGTGGTAAATCCTGCATTTTCTGAATCATCCCACTGCATAGGTGTCCTTGCATTATCCCGTCCTTTCTTACTGATAATGTCCATCATCTGATCATGCGTATATACTTTTGTATCGGTAACAAGATCTATATAAATATTTTTTTCTTCTATATCGTCACATTCAGACACATCCGAAAAATGCATATTGGTCATTCCAAGTTCTTCCCCCTGATATACATACGGTGTTCCCTGCATCATGTGGAGACAGGTTGCAAGCATCTTTGCTGAAAGCTCCCTGTATTCCCCGGAATCATTTCCCCATCTCGAAACAACCCTTGGCTGGTCATGATTGTTCCAGTACAGACTGTTCCATGCTACTTCCTCTAACCCTTTCTGCCAGCGGTTTAAAACTTCTTTGAGATCCGGAAGATAAAGTTTCTTATCTGTCCACTTTCCATGTTCATCCGAATCCACATCCATATGCTCAAACTGGAATACCATGCTTAACTCTTTTCCATCGCTTCGCGCATATTTTTTTGCCTCTTCGAGCGTAACGCATGATGTTTCACCCACTGTCAGAAGGTTATACCTGCTTAATACTTTTTGGTTCATCTCCTGAAGATATTCATGTTCATGAGGTCCATTGGCTGTGACTGCACCACAAAAAGAATATTTTTCCCCTTCTTTTACCGGACCATCTTTGTATTCTTCCGGCTTGCTGATCAGACTGATCACATCCATCCGGAATCCGTCAATGCCTTTTTCACACCACCATGTCATCATATCAAAAACTTCTTTTCTTACCACAGGATTATCCCAGTTAAGATCAGGCTGTTCCGGCACAAACTGATGCAGATAATACTGTCCGGTTGTCTCATCAAACTGCCATGCAGATCCACTGAAATATGATCCCCAGTTTGTCGGTTCATGACCATCTACCGGATCTTTCCAGATATAATAATCGCGGTATTTATTATCTTTTGATTTTCTGCTTTCCAGAAACCATTTATGCTGGTCAGATGTATGGTTAACAACCAGATCCATTACCAGTTTCATTCCTCTTTGATGAATTTCTTTTAATAATTCATCAAAATCTTCCATTGTCCCGAACTCATCCATTATATCCTGATAATCGCTGATATCATATCCGTTATCTTTATTTGGAGATTTATAGATCGGGGATACCCAGATAACTGTGATACCGAGATTCTTTATATAGTCTAATTTTTTTATGATCCCCTGAAGGTCTCCGATTCCATCTCCGTTACTATCCATAAAACTCCTTGGATAAATCTGATAAACAACTGCTTCTTTCCACCATGCTTTCTGCATCTTTTTTCTCCTTATAAATCAGCGGTCATGATCTCAATGACTGCCAGTCTGATCTCTTTTTTTTAAATTCGTCGTCTCAAGCTCGCCTAAGATATCTGCCAGATTTTTCCACTACTTAAAAGCCGGTATGCAGACTCTTTTGCAAGATTACTGTCCTGTGCCTGATTCAGCAGATCATACACACGCTCCAGTGTATGGTTGTCATTTAATGTCAGTTTCTGTTCAAAAACAATTTCCACTTTTTCATCCACTGACACTTTCGGAATGTGGATTCTGATACATCCCTTCTTCCACTGATATTCATACGTTATTTTGATTTCTTTTCCACTTATGTATACTTTAGGCACTGCCTCTTTCACTCCGCACAGTTCCACTGTATAATCCCGGAATTCCGGGGATCAGATCTGTCTGTCCGGCCGCCCCTTCGATTGTGAACGCCCCTCTTTCCCAGTCAAAATGCATGGATGTAAAGCAACAGCTCCTGCCATCTTTATAATCCTCGGTTTCACCGTCATCCTCATAATGTGTATAATTGCCATCCGCTCCGCCATAGACTCTTATGATAAGTTCTTCCGGATTTTTCAGAAAATCTTTTCCGAACAGTTCTTTCTGCATCGGAATGATGCCTCCTGCTTTTACAAGCACTGGAATACTGTTAATGCCGCGGAACATCCACATTACTTTCTCACCTTTATAGATCAATCCGGTAAAGAAATCGTGGTAACAGCCTTCCGGTATCCACGCTTTTACTTTTCCCTGATTTAAACTCGCTATCTGGTCACTTGTAATCGGTGCAACAATCATATCTGTTCCAAAAAGATACTGGTTGTTGCTTACTCCCTCAACAAAAGAATGATCCTGAACCGGATATGCCTGTTCCTTTTCCGGATAATCGTAATACATTGGTGCAATGACCGGGCGGTATTCTTTGTATGCCAGATAGTTCATAGTGTAAAGATAAGGCAGTAACTGGTGCCTTAAGCGCAGGGCTTCTCCCATCGCATGTTCTACTTCCGGTCTGAAATTCCATGGTTCTTTTCCACTGAACGACATTTTTGTACTGTGCAGCCTGTTGATCGGGGAAAATGTCCCTAACTCATACCAGCGTGCCTCCATAACATCTGACCGGATTCCAAGCATATGTCCGCCTATATCATGACTCCACCATCCATATCCAATATTTGATGCCGTTGCTGTAAAATAAGGCTGGAAATCAAGAGACTCCCACGTTACAACTGTATCCCCGGAAAAACCTACCGGATATCTGTGAGAACCAGGACCTGCATAACGTGAAAATGTCATTTTTCTTTTTCCATCCCGTCCACTGTCAAGATAATGGTAATGATTCAGCATCCAAAGCGGATCTAACTCTTTCACTGCCGTATGTCCACCCTGCTGCCAGTCCAGCCACCAGAAATCAACCCCCTCTTCCTCAAGCGGATGATGTACGATCTCAAAATAATTTTCCAGAAACTCCGGATCTGTAATATCGAATTCAACCGGTTCTCCGGCTGCCGGATCCATTCCCATTGCCTCTGCCATTTCTTTATACATACTTTCGCATTCCCGGATACCGAGTGCCGGATGCACATTTAAAGTCACTTTCATTCCCCTGTCATGCAGATTATCCATAAAACTCCCCGGATCTGGAAACAGATCCCTGTTCCATGTATAACCGGTCCAGCCGGAACCATACTTCTTGTCAATATCTGTGATATGCCAGTCCATGTCAATGACTGCCACCGAAAACGGGATTTTTTCCGCTAAGAAACGATCCATCAGTCTCTGATACTCATCCTGTGAATACTCGTAATATCTGCTCCACCAGTTTCCAAGTGCATATTTTGGAAGCATTGGGACACGGCCGGTAACCCTAAAAAATCTTTTACCGCGCCCCGGTAATCATGACCATAGGCAAACAGATAGAAATCCTCTCCTCCCTGTTTTCTCTCTTTGATCCAGCCATCCTCGGTAAGTAAAATCGTTTTTGAATCATCTAATACTGCAAATCCATCCCTGGAAAGAATTCCTTTTTCCAGTCTGATCCTGCCGTCTGCTTCATCGAGCGTACGGGCAGTTCCGAAAAGATTACGATCCTCTTTTCTGCCATAATACCATTCCAGATCACATCCATTGTCCGGTTTTTTCAGCTTCACACTCAGGATGCCCTCATCAAATGCTCTCTCATCATAGCGTATCCGTATGCTTTTTGTCTGGATCTCCAGAAAGTTATTTTTCTGCTTTATCTCAAAAGGAACCTCTTCTAAATCCCTGTACCATATTACCTGCGAAGCCTCATCCACAAATGCACCGGATTCATTATATTCAAATCTGACCAGCCTGTCCGTCAGAAATGTAATACGGTAATTTTTTCCAAGAACAATATTCCGCGGATCTGCTTTTGGTCTTCTTTCACATATGAACTGCTGTTTCATCGTCTATTACACATCCTTTCGTATTTTTACATTTTGAAAAATCTTCTTTAAGAAAAAACTGTTTGAAATATTAGTATAAAGTAAAAAACTAAAACGTTTTGGTAACTGATAAACGAATCATATCCAAAAACGTTTTGGTTTTCAAGTCTTTTGTGCATTTTTTTGTTTTTTCATCATGTTTCACGAATTTTATTGTTTACTTTTATATAATTTTCACAAGCTCATTTCTTTGTTGATGCGCGTTTCATAAGTTTGTATTCCATTGGTATCCAGTCTGGTACACGGTTTCCTTCAATCATGCTGATGACCGTATTCGCACACGCTACGCCCATTTTGTAAGGATACTGCTTAATCGATGTAATCCCTCCGTGAATATACTGTGAAACCGTATAATCATCAAACCCTGCTATTGCTACATCATCCGGCACCCGTACTCCAAGCTGTCCCATGCCTTCAATTGCTCCAATCGCAATGCTGTCACTCACACAAAAAAAGCATCAATCTCCGGATAACTTTTTTTTAATTCTATTGACTTTTGAACTGCTATTTTCTGCTCAAACAGACAGTCCTCGATCCATTCTTCGCGGATGTGGAGTCCATGTTTCTCTAATGCACGCCTGTATCCACACTCTCTGCGTTCTGACACCTGCGCCATCTTCTTACCGGAAAGCATTGCAATATTACGGCATCCATTCTCAATAAGATGCTCTACTTCTTCAAAAGATGCTTTCTCATTATCAACGGAAACCTCACATACATGGTCGCTTTCCAGCGCAACATCCACAAGGACGCATGGAATCTCACTGTTTTTAATCTGCTCATAGTACGGCATATCCATAGCGAGCCCGTCAACTATGATTCCAGCCAGTTTCTTTTTCTTGCAGATCTGCCCAAAACTGATTTTTATCTGCTTGTTTGTCGGCATTGTAAGAATCGTAAATTCATACTCCATTTTCTGGGCAATCTTATAAATTCCACTCGTAAGTCCAAACATAATACCGCTCGGATCTTCTTCCGGCAATTCCCCGGCAAGCAGCAGTGCAATTGTCTTCTTCTGTATGCCTCTTAGTGAACGGCCAGCCTCATCCGGTATATAATCCAGTCGTCTTGCCACCTCCATGACTTTCTGTCTGGTCTTTTCACTCACATCTTTATAGCCGTTCAGTGCATGGGATACCGTAGTCAGTGATACTCCTGCCTCCTGTGCAACATCACGTATCGTCGTTCTTTCATTCAGATATAACTTTCTGTCTTTCGCCATATGATCCCCCATTGCATTACATTTTTCAGTGATTTGTAACCATCTTATCACATTTTATCATGATATTCCAACTGCAAAGCAAGCAATTCCATCCATATTTTTCCTGTTTATATTACTTGTAATTCTTATTTTGCAATGTCCAGTAAATCTTTAAATGTAGACAGCTTATAATCTGCTTTGTCATAACCTGCCGCATCGCCGATCGCAATTGCTGTCATATGACCGGAAACTGCTGCATCAATTCCCGCATATGCATCTTCCACAACACCGCACTCTTCCGGCTTCAAGCTAAGAAACTCTGCTGCTTTTAAGAAAACTTCCGGATCTGGTTTGGATTTTTTAATATTTGTTCCATCCGAATATCATTCTTCTCAACCGCCATCTTCTGTTTATCCTCATCGCTTAACGGATGTCCCTCATATCTTTCCAGAATAATTTCCAGGCTATCCATACGGCTCACTCCGCGCAGCCGGTTGTTGATCTCCTGATCGAAGTAAATACCTTTCTCATCCGCCATCTGTTTCCATGCTTTATAATGATACTGATCTGTAAACACGATCACCCCTTCCAGATCAAAAATAAGTCCTTTTAATGACATTTCTACACCTCTATACTTTCTCTCGCTCTTAGTTTTCCGATATCATCCTGTGTGTCTTCTCTCTTGTCTATGTTCATGCGTCCAGTTACCAAACGTTTTGGTAAATTTATATTATCATCCTCTATTTTAAAAATCAACAACGTTTTGGTAAATTGTCAATAAAATTCATGTACTGCAAAAACTGCGGTTGAATTTTACAGCAGACAAGCCTTTCTTTCCATACTTCCATCCGGCGAAAAAAAAAACACCGGCAAGTCTGTTTATATTGGTGTTGAATGATTTGTAGTAAATAAAGTATAATGTCCATGAGCTCATTTTGACACCTATCAAAATACAAAGAAAGGAACACTATGAAAACAGGACTTGTAGTAGAAGGCGGTGGTATGAAATGCGCATACAGTGCCGGCATTCTGGATAAATTTTTAGACGATGATATCACATTTTCCTACTGCATCGGCGTATCTGCGGGTGCTGCAAATACGCTGTCTTATCTCGCAGGACAACGGGGACGTAATCTCCGTTTTTATACGGAACATCTAAATGATCCGCGCTACTTAAGCGTACGAAGTTTAGTACATACCGGAAACTTATTCGGTCTGCAGTATATCTACGGAACACTGACCAATTCCGATGGCGCAGACCCACTTGGCTATTCTGCAATTATGAAAAATCCGGCGGAATTTTACATGCCGGCAACTGATGCCGCAACCGGGCGGGCAACTTATTTTTCCAAATACGACATTGTCCGTGACGACTACCGTGCTGTTATGGCAAGCTGCGCCCTGCCTGGTTTCTGCCGTCCTGTAAAAGTAGGGGACCGTTACTATTACGACGGCGGTGTTGCCGATTCGATTCCGCTGCACCATGCGATCGAACAAGGCTGTACCAAAATGGTCGTTATCCTCTCAAATCCAAGGAACTTCGTAAAAAAACCAGAGGCACACCGCCCGCTGTATAAACATATGCTGCATAAATATCCGAAAACAATCCAAAGCATCGACAACCGGCATATTAATTATCAGGCATCCATCGACCTTGCCAGCCGGTTAGAAAAAGAAGGCTATGTTTTTATCTTTGCACCAAGCCGCCATATGCCGCTTAGTACTTTTTCCAAGGATGCTGCCTTAGAACAGGATCTTTATGATCTCGGAGTTGCAGATTATGAAGCCCGCGCAGAAGAGTGAAACATTTTTTGAACTAATTTATCTTACAAATAAAAGGACTTTTACCACTATGACCAAAGATCTTACCACCGGAAAAATCATGCCGATCCTGATCCGCTTTACGATCCCGCTCGTGCTCGGCAACCTGTTCCAGCTTACCTACAATGCCGTAGACAGTATCATTGTCGGGCATTTTGTCGGAAAAGAAGCACTTGCCGCTGTCGGCATCTGCAATCCGATTTCCACTCTGATGATCCTGTTTTTAAACGGACTGTGCATGGGTGCCAGCATTTTAATGGGAATGCAGTATGGGGCAAAAGATTACGACACGCTGCACCGCCAGATCAGTACCACCATGCTCTCCGGCGTTATTTTTTCGTTGATCTTATCCACAGCATGTATCCTGTTTGCAAGACCGATCCTGATCTTAATGCAGGCGGATGCAGGTATTTTATCCCTCACAACAGAATACTTACAGATCATCTTTTTGGGATTGGTCTTTACTTTTCTGTACAACTTTTTTTCGAGCACACTGCGTGCACTCGGTGACAGCAATACCCCGCTTTATTTTCTGATGATCAGTGCCGTTTTAAATATTTTAGGGGATCTGTTTTTTGTTGTCGTGTTGAAAGCCGGCAGCAACGGCTGCGCGGTATCTACCGTGCTGAGTGAAGCCTTATGCTGCGTTTTCTGTGTCATCTATATCCAGAAAAAAGTACCTCTGCTCCGGCTCGGAAAGAAATGGCTGGTATTTGACCGCTCGCTCTTAATGCGCACGATCGCCTATGGCTGGACATCCGCATTACAGCAGGCAACTGTACAGCTTGGAAAACTCGGCATCCAGGCAATCGTTAACACCATGGGTGTTTCGGTTGCAGCCGCATTTGCGATCGTAAACAGAATTGACGACTTTGCCTACACACCGGAACAGAATATTGCGCACGCCATGACTGCCCTGATGGCACAGAATAAAGGTGCCGGAAAAAAAGACCGCATGCGGGAGGGATTCCGCTGCGGTATGATTCTTGAGATCATTTATGGTCTGATCGTGTTTGCGCTCTGCTTTTTATTTGCAAGAGAATTTATGCTCTGCTTCATCAAAGATGAGGAAGTCATCGGACACGGTGTTATCTACCTGCATCTGATCTCCCTGATGTATATACTGCCGGCTGTCACAAACGGGATCCAGGGGTATTTCCGCGGTATCGGCGATTTAAAGATCACACTTATCAGCAGTTTTGTAAATATGGGAATCCGCGTGCTTGCCGCCGCACCTCTCGTCTTTAAAATGCATCTTGGCATTGAGCGCTGCCGTATTCCTACCTTGCAGGCTGGATCGCCATGCTGATCGTGGAGCTGCCGCTTTTGCTGCGCAAAGTACACAGCAAATAAACAAATTTTTTCAGATTTCTTCCTCATCATGTTCCTTCATCTTCAAAATACAAATATTGAAAAAAGGACTCTATCCGTTTTGGGGATAAAGTCCTTCTTTTTCTATTTTGTATCTATGCAATTATCTCTTCAGGCACATTGTCTGATTCTCTCGCTACCATCCACAATCTGTCACTTTACGCGCGCAGTCAGATGGTCTCCTTCCACGTCAATCAGGATCGTATCGCCTTCCCTTACCTCATCTGCAAGAATCAGTTTTGCAGAAAGTGTCTCCACATGTTTCTGTAAGAAACGCTTTAACGGTCTTGCACCGTAAACCGGATCGTATCCGTTGTCCACGATATACTGCTTTGCCGCATCTGTCAGCTCTACTGTGATCTCACGGTCAGAGAGACGTTTGTTGAGATCTGCGATCAGAAGGTTGATAATGTTGCCGATATTGCCTTTTGTGAGCGGCTTGAACATGATGATCTCATCGAGACGGTTCAAAAATTCCGGACGGAAATGTCCTCTCAGTTCATTCATGACTGCCTCTTCACACTCCGGGTTGATATCTCCGTTGTCGTCGATTCCTTCGAGCAGATGCGCCGAACCAAGGTTTGACGTCATAATAATGATCGTGTTTTTAAAGTCCACAGTCCTGCCCTGCGAATCGGTGATACGTCCGTCATCAAGTACCTGTAACAGCACATTGAATACATCCGGATGTGCTTTTTCCACCTCATCGAACAGTACGACGGAATATGGTTTTCTGCGGACTGCCTCGGTAAGCTGACCGCCCTCATCGTATCCGACATATCCTGGAGGTGCTCCGATTAAACGGGAGACAGAATATTTCTCCATATACTCACTCATATCAAGACGCACCATGTTAGATTCATCGTCAAACAGACTTGCCGCAAGTGCCTTCGCGAGCTCCGTCTTACCAACACCGGTAGGTCCTAAGAACAGGAACGAACCGATCGGCTTTGTCGGATCTTTGATTCCTGCTTTGGAACGGATGATCGCTTCTGTAACCTTTGTGACCCCCTCATCCTGTCCGATGACACGTTTGTGCAGTTCCTCATCGAGATGAAGTGTCTTGTTTCTCTCACTCTCCGTCAGTTTTGCAACCGGGATACCGGTCCAGCGGGAAATAATACGTGCGATCTCCTCCTCGCTGACATTTTCATGCACCAGTGAAAGATCACGGTTTTTTACTTCCTCTTCTTCGGCTTCCAACTGTTTTTCTAACTGCGGCAATTTGCCATACTGCAATTCTGCTGCTTTTTCCAGATCATAATTCTGCTGTGCGGTCTTGATCTCATTTTTGACTGTCTCGATCTCCTCACGCAGTTTCTGGACTTTTTCTACCGATTTCTTTTCATTTTCCCACTGCGCTTTTTTCGTATTAAACGTATCGCGCAGTTCTGCCAATTCTTTCTGCAGGTCAGCGAGACGCTCCTGGCTTAACCTGTCTGTTTCTTTCTTTAATGCGGTTTCCTCAATCTCAAGCTGCATGACACGACGGTTTAATTCATCAAGTTCTGTCGGCATGGAATCAAGTTCTGTCTTGATCAGGCACATGCCTCATCCACAAGGTCGATCGCTTTATCCGGCAGGAAACGGTCGGAAATATAACGGTTCGAGAGCACTGCTGCCGATACTAATGCAGAGTCTGTGATCTTTACACCGTGGAACACTTCGTAGCGTTCCTTTAAACCACGCAGAATGGAGATCGTATCCTCAACTGTCGGCTCATCCACCATGACCGGCTGGAATCTTCGCTCTAACGCTGCATCTTTTTCAATATATTCACGATATTCATCAAGTGTCGTTGCACCGATACAATGCAGTTCACCACGCGCAAGCATAGGTTTTAACAGCTGTCCGGCATCCATTGCGCCGTCCGTTTTTCCGGCTCCGACGATCGTGTGCAGCTCATCGATAAACAGGATGATCTGTCCGTCAGAATTTTTGATGTCATCGAGAACCGCTTTCAAACGCTCCTCAAATTCACCACGGTACTTTGCGCCTGCAACCAGGGCACCCATATCCAGTGCAAATAACTTTTTGTCTTTTAAGCCTTCCGGCACATCCCCTTTTACGATACGCTGTGCAAGTCCCTCTACGACTGCAGTCTTACCTACACCAGGCTCACCGATCAGTACCGGGTTATTTTTCGTCTTACGGGAAAGGATGCGGACCACGTTACGGATCTCATCATCACGCCCGATGACCGGATCAAGTTTCTGCTCTTTGGCACGCGCTACCATATCGTAACCGTATTTTTCAAGGGTATCATACGTAGCTTCCGGATTATCCGAAACTACACGCTGGTTGCCACGCACGGTTGAGAGTGCCTGTAAAAAACGGTCTCTCGTGATTCCGTACTCTTTGAAGATCTCCTTCATCGCCTTGTTCGGGTATTTTAACAGTGCAAGGAAGAGATGTTCCACGGAAACATATTCGTCTCCCATCTGCTTTGCCTCGTCCTCTGCGTGGATCAGTACCTTATTTAAATCCTGCCCGACATAGACCTGTCCGCCGGATACCTTTACCCTTGCTGCGAGATGTTTCTTTGCGTTATCCAGAAAATGCTCTTTCTGGATTTCCATTTTTTCTATCAGTTTTAAAATCAGTCCGTCTTCCTGCTGCAGCAATGCAACAAGCAGATGTTCCTGCTCGATTTCCTGATTGCCATATTCATATGCAAGTTTTTCACAATCATTGATCGCTTCTACGGACTTCTGTGTAAATTTCTGAATGTTCATATATTCTTCCTCCCTCTTATTCAATTGTGGTCCAAACTGGACATCTATATCAAATGATGGCGGACCATCATGAGTTTTCTTACTTATTTCTTTTATTTCTATTTTTTCTGTTTACAATTTGTGTTATACACCTGATTGTTAGCACTGTCAAGAGGTGAGTGCTAATTATTTTATAAAAAAAATATAAACTGTCCTGCGAATACGATATGCTCTGCATCCGCAGGACTTTTTCCCTCACAATCCCCTATTCTTCTATCCGGATCACATCTTTCAGCACATAATGAAACGAAGGTGCAGACGCAAACTCATTCTCCGTATATCCCTGATTCAGATCATAAGTATCGTCCGGGTCATCCGGATCTGCCCCGACATAATCTCCCCGGAACACATCCAGTTTCCCCTGCTCAAACTGCCGGATCACTTCCTGCATTTTTTCCGCTGTGCCATCAGCAGCCGTGATTTCATTTAATTCTAACATCTGCACCCAGTCTTCTTCAAAACCGGCACCAATATCATTTCCATTGACCGTTCCTTTGATACTTTTCTCAATCACACGGTCGTTTAAAACTGCATCCACAGCTCCCATCATATAGGGTTCCCAGTTGATCTTGCATCCGGTAAGATAAGTGGTCGGCGCCACATCTTCCATACTCTGGTTATAACTTACCAGATAAACCGGGATCCCCGCAGCAGTTTCCTCACACGCGGTAGCCGGGCCTGCAGTATCCGAATGCTGTGATATGATCACACAGCCCTCATCGATCAGGTCTTTGGCATACTTTTTTTCCGTCCGGTAATCATTCCATTTATTGGTATAACGCACTGTCATCACCGCATCCGGTACGACTGATCTCACTCCGAGCAAAAATGCCGTATATCCGGAGATCACCTCCGCATAAGGATAGGCTGCAACATATCCGATCTTTGCCTGCTGCTCTGTGATCACGCCTTCTTTGATCAGTTCTTTCATTTTCATCCCGGCTGCCACTCCCGCCGTATATCTTCCCTGATAAATTTTCCCCATAAATGTATGATAATTTTTTAAAACAGGTTCTTCATTTGCATTCGCACATGTTGCCATACAAAACTCAATCCCGGGATATTTTCTGCAAACTCCTTCGTAACGGTTCCATAATTATAACTGGTCGTAAAAATCAGGTCACATCCGGCATACACAAGCTGCTGTAAGTACTCTGATTCCGTTCCCTCCGCAACATTATTGAGTGCAATGACTTTTACCTGATCCCTGTATTTTGTCTGGATTGCCTCCTGCGCATCAATAAAATTGCTGGTATATGCGGTACTCGCATCTCCAACATACACAAAACCAACAGTGATCTCTTTTTCTTCGTCTCTCAGAAGTATACAGATGCCGACACAAAAGCAATCACAACCAGACAGGTGCACAATGTCACAAGATATACTTTTTTCACCTTACTCCTCCTCTTTTTCCCTGCTATGATCTGTATGTGTATGTTCTTTGTACAGACTGCATATGTCAATCTTTCCATTGTCAATCAGTCCTAACATAACATCGACAAGTCCTGGATCAAACTGCGTTCCCCTTCCATTTTTCAGTTCCTGTATCACATAGGCCATATCCAACTGTTTCCGGTAAACGCGATTCGCCGTCATTGCATCAAATGTATCTGCAATTCCGATAATTCTGGCATTGATCGGGATTTCTTCTCCTTTTAACCCGTGCACATATCCTTTTCCATCGTATCTTTCATGATGATATAAGGCACCTTCTTCCACATGGTCTACGATCGTGAAACTTTTTAAGATCTCCGCACCTTTCGTCACATGCGATTTCATAATTCCATATTCCTCGTCTGTTAATTTCTCCGGCTTATTTAAAATCCGGTCGGGAATACCGATCTTTCCGATATCATGTAAAAGTGCTGCCTTTTTCAGATCCTCACAGCTTTTCTCATCAAACCCAAGTTCTTTTGCGATCAGTACGGAATATTCTGCCACACGCTCAGAATGCTGACTCGTCCTTACATCTTTAGCGTCTACCGTCTTAGCAATCGTAAGTACCGTCTCATTCCCCATTTCCAGCTGCTTTTTTACCAGTTCAATCTCCTTTTTCTGAAGATTGATCACTCTCTGCACCTGTGTATGAAAAATCATCCAGGTCAGATAAGCTACTGCTAACGTAAACACTGCCACTATATAAACCACAAACCACCAGTGATCGTAGATCTCTGCCTTTTTTTCAATGGTATACACACTTTCCACTACCGGATTCTGTCCCTTATGATCCAGCACCGCAATATGAAACTTATAGGTTCCTACCGGAAGATTTGTATAAATCACACTGGACATCTCACTTTGGGACACCACCTGCGGCTCACTGTCATACCCCTCTAAGTAAACACTTACATAAGGGATATTCACGAAATAATTGATAATTTCCGGAAATATCTCAAGCTTTTCTGCTCCCCTTTCCAGATAGATCACCTCTCCACGTCTGACAAAATGCGATACATCATCTATTTTTACGGATTTCATCTGCATACGGTAGGAACGGACGGAAACCTCATAATTTTTAAGATCCATACAAATCACGCCCGTATCTGTGGAAAAATAGAAATTCATATCCTCATCTACATAATTCCATGCATTTGGTGTCAGCGCCCGGTTAAGCCCGGCATCACTGTTTAACAGTTTATACTCTAATTCTTTCCCGGACAAAAGATCCTCTTTATCCACAACATAGATCCCCACTGACCCTGATATAAACAAAGTATGGTCGATTCCCTCCACAATATCATAATTATTATAATAAGGAAATTTATCAAGACTCCTGATTTTTCCTTCCGTATCCATGTAACAGATTCCATTACTTGTTACAATAAATACACCTCCATCCTCATTTTTCACCATACGGAGGATCACCTCTGAGCTTAATCCATCCTCTTTGTTGTAAACATCTTCCACTTTTCCATTTTTTATCACCGCGATTCCATTTCCATCCGTGCCGGCAAATATGGTTCCATCTTCCTGTTCTAATACACAAAGAATCTTCGGTACCGTAAGTCCATCTGATTCACCGGTCACTTTTGTAATCTCCCCATCCCGGATAAATGTAAGTCCCGCATCTCCTGCCGCAAGTATCGTCCCGTTTTTTAGTTCTTCGACGGTACGGTATTTATTACCATTTGCCCCACTGGCATTATCATAGACAAAAGTCTCTCCTTTTGCTGTAATCTCATAAATGCCCTTTCCCGTTGTGCAGATCCACAAGTTTCCACAGCTGTCTGTCCGAATACATCGTATTCTTGTGCCAGCTAAGGTTTCCGTAACATCATCCGTATATTCTTCTCCGGTTTCTTCATCCATTACCTCTAATCCGCTGTCCGTTCCTATATAAAACCTGTTCTGCCATTTCATAACTGAATTGACAACCTGATTTTCCTGGATAGCTCCTGTCTGCAATGATGTAAATACCGACTTACATAAACGAAGAACGCCAAGCCTTGACGATGTAAACCAGAGATTTCCCTGATAATCCATCAGCATATGATCAATCGAACTGTTGAATGTATCTGTATTTATCATTTTAAAATCTGTCTGTTCTACAAAATATCCCACTCCGTTATCGGCACAGACAAACATGGCTCCGTTATCTAAAAAATACAGTGACTTTATATTGGATAATTCTTCACAGCCTTTCGTTTCCCTGTATTTCCACTCTCCCGTATCACAGCCATAGCAAAGTATCTCATTCTGTGAAGTTCCGGCATACAAAAGTCCGTTTTCATCAAACTTACAGCAGGAAAAATCAGCTCCCTCGGATGGCTCCACAATATCCATGATCTTTCCCTGCCTGATAAAATACAGTTTTCCATCATCGGTTACCGCTGCAACTGTTCCATTTGCATCTGCATCCATACTTTTTACATACACAATATCTTCCATCGTCTTTTTCACATTTAACCCACCTGCTAATGTGACAATGGAAAGTGCCCCGGCTGTTCCAACATAATAATTTCCATCTGCGCACTGTGTAATACAGCGCACCGAATCCGATGCAAGTCCCTGTTTTTCAGTAATAACATTTGCAACCGTATCATTGATAAAGATGGAAAGTCCGCTGTCATTCGTTCCAACCCACAGTCTGCCTTCCTCATCCGTATACAGACAGTTCACGGTTTTTATCGATTCATATTCATTGATCCATTGAAATTTTGTGCCATTATACCGGTACAGCCCGCCATATGTTCCAATCCATAAAACGCCATCCTTCGTCTGCACAATATCATTGGCACATCCACCCGGTATTCCATTTTCCCTGCCATAAACAGTCTGAAGATAACTACTGTAATCTTCCTGTTCTGTAACTGTTTTTGCCGTTACTGTCTCTCCCCGGATCATGCCAAGCACCAATATACAAAGAAACATCATGAGCAAAGTATGCTGTCTTTTAGATACAATTTTTTTCTGAACCAATTTTATAAGAGAAAATACTAAGACGATCGTTATAACCTTATCAAGAAAATCAAGATAAAACTGTCCCATACAGTGACTGAAAAAGCTGTTGAATCCAACTTTTTCCATAGACTCAATAACACCGTCTCCCCAGATATTCTGCGTAGAACCATCACAATACAGATAGTTAAACGGGACAGAAAGTGTCACCGATAAAACCGCTACTAAAAAACTTGTTGAAAGTACTCCATAAAGATTTTTTAAAAATCCTTTTTTCACACATATGCCGGTCGTTATGCCGACCATGGCACTGACCACTGCGTAAAACATATTTGTCCAGGAATATAAAATCCCATAGGTAAGATTTACCGTCATCCCGACCATAGCTGCACAGAAAGGTCCCAGCACATACGCCGCCGTTACTGTTCCAAAAGAATCAAGCCACAACGCAGCTGCAGCCTGTCAGACAAAATCCTGCCGGCAAAATTTATCACTATACATCCAAGTACAAACGTGCTGATCACATACCATTTATTATTTTTCATAACCTTTTCCTCATGTGTACATCAATAACACAGGTGCTATTGCTTTATCCCAGGTAACTCTACTAATATTTTAACAAAAACCGGTAAAAAGACAACTGTTTCCGTTGATTTCATACATTAATTTTTTAATGTATGAAAGTACCGGGTTACAGGATTTCTATTTCATTTAAAATTACAATATGTTAGAATAAAGCAATCACTGTAACTTATCGAATGAAAATGGTTAAAAAATACCGTACAGGTATGGAGAATAATGTGCAATGGAGGAATATCATGGAACATCAGACAAATTCATGCTTTACAGATTATTCCTGTAAAGATTTTATCACCGTTTTATCCGGCAAGTCTCCGGTTCCGGGAGGCGGAGGTGCCGCTGCCCTCGCCGGCGCGATCGGTATCGCTCTTGGAAATATGGTCGGGAGTCTTACCGTTGGAAAAAAGACCTATGCCGCTGTGGAAGAGGATATCATTCAATGTAAGAAAAAAGCAGACGACATCACAGCACGGCTTTTAGATCTCGTGGAAAAAGACGCCGAAGCTTTTGAACCGTTAAGTGCCGCCTACGGCATGCCAAAAAGCACACCGGAAGAAATTGAAAAAAAGGCAGAAGTAATGGAAGCCGCCTTAGTGGGAGCCTGCGAAGTTCCACTTGAGATCATGCGGACCTGCGCAGAGGCGATCGATCTGATTGAAACCTTTGCTGAAAAGGGCAGTAAAATTGCCATCAGCGATGCCGGTGTCGGCGCCACGCTGCTAAAATCTGCTCTTCAGGGGGCATCCTTAAATATCTACATCAACACAAAATCCATGGCTGACAAAGAAGTTGCCGCTTCCTATAATAAGGAAGCTGATGAACTGCGTGAAAAATACGAACAGAAGGCTGACGAGATTTTCAATCGGGTCTGCTCAAAAATCAGATAAACATGGATTGTACATTTTCTCAAACAATCTATGTGCAAAAATAAAAACAGAGATACAAACTTGCAAAAATGGAGGTACCAATGGCTAAATTATTATCAGGAAAAGAAGTTACCGCTTCTTTAAATGAAGAAATCCGAAAAAAAACAGAACTGCTCACTGCACATCATATCACACCAAAACTCGGCATCATCCGCATTGGTGAAAGAGAAGATGATATTTCTTACGAGCGCGGTGCGACTAAACGCTGTGAAACTCTTGGCGTTTCCTATGAAAAATTCCTGCTTCCGGAAGATGCCTCAGAGGAAATGGTTTTAAATACGATCGCACAGGTAAATGAGGCAGACGATATTCACGGCGTATTACTCTTCCGTCCTCTGCCGCGTCATTTAGATGAAAATAAGATCATCAACGCGCTCGCCGTAGAAAAAGACATTGATGGCATCACTGACCGATCCATGGCCTCTGTTTTCCTTGGAAAACAAACCGGTTTTGCACCGTGTACACCGAGTGCCTGCATGAAGATTTTAGATCACTATGGCATCGACTGCTCCGGCAAAAAAGCTGTCGTGATCGGCAGAAGTCCCGTCGTTGGAAAACCAGCCGCCATGATGCTGCTTCAGAAAAATGCAACCGTAACTATCTGTCACACGAAAACTACAGATATGCCATCCGTTGTAAAAGAAGCAGACATCGTGATCGTTGCTGCCGGGAGAGCCGGTGTCATCGACGCAAAATATCTGCGTGCCGGTCAGACTGTCATTGACGTAGGGATCAACGTAAACGAGGAGGGCAAACTCTGCGGCGATGTAAACTTCGCCGACGCAGAACCTGTTGTGGATGCGATCACTCCTGTTCCGGGCGGTGTCGGAAGTGTCACAACCTCCGTACTGGTTGAGCACGTTGTGGATGCCGCTCTCCTAAAGGCTGGATTAGACATCTTATAATTGTGCTGCACCAGTACATCATTTTTCTAAATAGCAACAGGTCACTGCACTAGAAAAAAGTCTCAACGCAGGCATAGCTTTCTACGTTGAGACTTTAAATCTACTCTCCAATCACAACTTACAGTCCTTTTATAGCCTAACAGAACATCATACTCATCTATGATAATAATAACCTTTTTGATCTACAAACCAGTAGTATCCAACTCTACGATCATCTGACCGAGTTTCTGCTCTTTTAACAGATAACACATATAGATTGGAAGATATGTCACAGTTCCTTCTGTTTCTACATTTCCAACGGAAAAAACATAGGCTTTCTCAAGATGATAATCCGGTATGTTCATAAAATTATCCAAAGCTTTGTGTGATTTATATGCCTTACCAGACTTAACTTCAATCGGAACAACTTTTCCATTCATTTCTATCACAAAATCCATTTCACCAATATTTTTCTTTTTACAGAAATATGGTGTAAAACCATTCGCCGTTAATTGCTGTGCGACAGCATTTTCAAAGTGTGCTCCGTTGTTCACTTCTCCGTTTTTATTAATTAATTCCATTTTTGTTTCTGCCGGATATGCACTTGTCAACAATCCAATGTCGCTCGAAAAAAGTCTGAATATATTACTGCTCTTGCTTGCTAAAAGTGGAATAACTGGTGCCTCAATATTATAAACCGGCAACGCCACACCTGCATCTTTTAACCACAAAAAACTATTTTCGTATCTGTCAAATTTCAGTTCTTTATCCAACATCGTAAATACAAACTTTTTATTCTGCTTATTTAGTTCAGCAGGAATAATGTCATATATGGACTTTAACTTAAGCTTTCTGTCCTCAATCTCATATTGGGAAAAATCCTCTTTATAAAGCGTTGTTATATCACGTTGTACTTTGTCAACCTCTCGAATATCTTTTGTTTCTATATAAGTTTTTACAGCATCTGGCATTCCTCCAACAATAAGATAAACAAAAAACATAGACAAAAGCTTCTGATGTACAAATTCGTCCACAGGACTGGCGTTTTTAAATTTTTCATTTAGCATATCTAATGTAGTTACTGAGACATTATTCGCCATCATAAATCTTCGAAATCCATAGGGTACATCTTTAAAACAGTCAGGTATCCAACCGGAGCCGAAGCGATACCTTTCAGTTCTACCCCTAATAAGGATCCGCTCATTACATACTTAAAACTTCCCTCATCTACAAGAAATTTTATTTTAGTTACTATTTCCGGGCATTTCTGAATCTCATCAAAAAAAACAACCGTTTCATGCGATTTGCAATCTTCTGGCATGATCATTTTTAATTTAATCAAAAAATCTTCCGCACTCATCTCTGCATTTAAGTAGGAAACCATATCCGGCTGATCAATAAAATTCACTTCAAACTTAGTATATCCGCTCTTTTCAATTTCATCTCTTATGAGCCATGTTTTTCCTATCTGTCTTGCTCCTGTCACTAATAATGCCTTATTTGAATTTTTAATCCATTCACCAATTGCAATTGAATCTTTTCTGTACATAAATTCATACCTCCAATTACACAATACACTATCTGCCCCGTTTTTTCAATCATTATCATTACGATTTGCCCCGTTTTTAAATTTAATATAATTTATATTTTGCCCCGTTTTTAACATTGCTATTCACCAAGTCTGCCCCGTTCATCAAAAAAAATCCGCAGGTGCGCTCTCACATCCTGCGGATTTTTCATCTCAAAATAATTATTTTACAGTAGAAACGATCAGACTCATCTTCCCCTGCATCTCAACTTTTCCATAACCATTCGGCAGGATAAAATGATCTCCCTTCTTCACCGGGCTGCTGCCCACGATTCCATCTCCCTCTAAAACGGATACCAGAAGGAACGGATACTTCTGCTCAAATTCCATCTTTCCATTTACATCTGCCTTAAAGATCGTATAGTATTTGCAGGAATAGAGCTCATTCAACTGATTTTCCGGCAGATTCAATGCGGATTTTACACTGTCATCCACAGATTTTGCCGGAACTGTGATAACATCAATACTCTTTTCTACATGCAATTCTCTCGGCTTGCCATTTGAAAGACGGTCATAGTCATAAACACGATAAGTAATATCACTGTTCTGCTGTGTCTCTAAGATTAAAAGTCCACCCTTGATCGCATGAACTGTTCCCGGATCGATCTGGATAAAATCACCTTTTTTCACCGGAATCTCACGGATAAACTCTTTCCATTTTCCCTGATGGATCATATCGGAAAGTTCTTCTTTCGTCTTTGCATTATGACCGATCACAAGTGTTGCCCCTTCCGGCGCATCCATGATATACCAGCACTCTGTCTTTCCAAAAGAACCGTTTTCATGTACTTTCGCATAATCATCATCTGGATGTACCTGAATACTAAGATCATCCCTTGCATCAATGATCTTCGTGAGAAGCGGGAAACGGTCACAGTCGTAATTGCCGAACACTTCCGGATGTTCTTTCCATACAGCAGATAACTTCATGCCGGAAAATGCGCCGCTTCGAACGGTTCCGTCTCCGTTTGGATGTGCGGAGATGCCCCAGCACTCGCCGATGTCATCTCCCTCAACCGGATAACCGAACTCCTCTCTTAACTTTGTTCCTCCCCAGATATTATGTGTACATACCGGGTCTAAAAACAAAATCTCTTTATTTGCCTGATTCATACTAAGAATTCCTCCATTTGTCTCTATTACTTTCTGATACCAGAATGCAGAGTCCTTGACAATACGCTGCTGTGTGGCAAAGTCCACATAAATGATACCAAAACGCTGTTATATCCGTCAGACCACTCAAAATTATCAAGAAATGTCCACAGGAAATATCCCCTTACATCTGCACCTTCATCGCTTGCACGCTGCATGGATCCGATATAGGAATCCAGAAACGTGATACGGTTTGGATCATGCACCCTGCCATCTGCGCTGATATTATCATGACAGGACATGCCGTTTTCCGTGATGTAAAGCGGCAATGGATAACGCTCTGTCAGAAATTTTATACCATAATAAAAAGCTTCCGGCGTTACCGGCCAGTCTGCTCCTGTCTTAGGAAATCCCGGTTCACGGTCCACAAATTCCGGTTCACCGTTCTCTCCTGCACGGACATAGTAACCATTGTATATATTCTGTCCCATAAAATCAAGTGGCTGATGGATCAGCTTCATATCTTCTTCCGTGATCTCTGGCAGATACTGCGCAAATTTCTCCAATCCTTCTTTCGGATAATGCCCTAAAAATACAGGATCCGAAAACCATGCTACATTCCAGGTCCAGTTATCCATCGGATTATAGAAACCAAAATATACTTTTTTCGCAGCTTCAATGTCCTCCGGTTTATCCGTATAAGGATAAGCGACACCTCCAGTCGGTGCGTATCCGACTTTGATATCCCGGACTGCATATTTACGCAGATTGATAACAGCCTGGCCATGTGCCTTCATCAGATTGTGTGCGATCTGGAAAGTATCTTTGATTGACATTTTTACTCCCGGTGCATGTACACCGCTTAAATGTCCAAGTCCAACCACACACTGCGGTTCATTGATCGTGATAAAGTATTCACAAATATCGGAAAAACGCTCTGCAACTACCTTCGCATACTCACCAAACCAGTCTGCCACTTCCGGGTTCAGCCAGCCACCCTTTTCATAAAGAGCCTGCGGAAACTCCCAGTGAAACATGGTAATATATGGCGTAATCCCATTTTCTTTCATACATGTGATCATATCACGGTACATTCGGATCGCTTTTTCATTGACACGACCGGTTCCTTCCGGCAGAATACGTGCCCAGTTTAATGAAAAACGATATGCCTTGATACCAAGATTTTTCATCAGCGCGTAATCTTCCTTATAATGATGCATATGATCACAGGTCGTATAAGCATTCTGATTTTCGAAAATCCTGCCTGCCTCCGTAAATGCATCCCAGACTGTTTTTCCTCTTCCATCGTTTGCATCGGTTCCCTCTACCTGATAGGAACTGCTCGCAACACCCCAAACAAAATCATCCCGAAACATTCTTCTTTTCCTTTCCCAGTGAATTATTTTTCAGAGGAACCAATGACAGACACCAGATAAAATGGCACTGCATCATTCTCGTGTGTCTCTGTCAGACGCACCTCCACTTTATGTACTTTATTTTCGCCATGTTCTAAGATGGTGTCAAGTTCTAATTTATCACCCCAGGTCTCATCAAAGTTCGCATCCAGACGGACTGCATGTTCTGCATCGCCGTCCACAATGATCTCTGCAACCGGTGCCGGAAGTTTTACGGATTTTCTGTACTGTACTGAAATATTGCAGCCCTCAACATCAAGTGTGATGGAATCACCTTTCTTTGAAGCTGTCCATCCGTGTTTGAAACAGTCGGTAATATCTCTCTGTGCGGACGTATCTGCGACAAATCCATGGCAGACTACGTTTTCGTCGCTGTTCTGATGACGGATGGATTTCTCATAAGTATTTTTTGTGAGAGGTGTCGGATAATCCGGTTCGCTCTGTTCCGTTGCATCTTCTGTTTTTACTTTATCTAAAAAGTATGTAATCACCGATGCGACAAGTGCATGTCCGGCATCATTCGGATGCAGGTCATCCGGTGTGATCTCACGGTTTTCGATGCGCCCGGCGACAACTTCCGGGTAGATCGTACTCTGCATGCTGACAGCCGGAAGATTATAATATCTTGCAATGCGTCCGTGCATCAGCTGCGCATTGGCACCGTTATTGTAAAATACGTTGTGCACTAAAAGAACTGCCGGTTTTGTCTTACTGGTATATACTTTTCGCACCAGTCCCTCATAGGTCTCCATAAAGTGCTCCGTGCTGTCATCGTTGACGGAAAACTCGATGATGACAAAATCCGGCTCTTTGGAAAGCAGATCAGCTTCTGCGCGCGCCACACCAAACTGTGAGGTTGTTCCGCCGATTCCTGCATTGATGTAAGTAAAATCAGCCTGTGGAAATGTCTTTTTCCACCACTCATAGACATGGTATGCGTAACAGAGTTCCGGTTTGGAAGAAAGGCTTCCCTGAGTGATCGAGCCGCCTAAAAATGCAATATTTAAAGCTTCGCCTGCTTTGGCGCGGTCCATGACTTTTTTCAGGCGGTATAAGCAGCCGCGGTTGGCAATGCCGTTTTCGTATTTGATTTGATATTCCATTTGATATTCTCTCCTTTTTTGCTGTTTCCGGTGCGAAACTAAGATTCCCAGACTGCATCCCCTAATGAGTTGATATACGCCGCAAGCTCATCCGACATCTGCTCTGCTTCCGGGATACGGATGTGTCCCGGCGTGCCGGAGCCATTTTTTGTGTAGAGAAAATGATGGACTCTCTCACTGCCGATGCGGGTGCAGACTTCGTCGATGGAACGGTCCCAGCTTTTATCATGACAAAGAATGGTTGTAGCTAAAATGATCTGCGCCTTCGGATAAAAGCTGCATCAGTTTTTCGATGAATGCCTGATAATGTTTTCTCCAGTTTTTGGATTTTTCACTGTCATAATCTTCTGCCATATAGTCTACCGGGTGATTGTCGTTTTGTCCGATTGCAACAACGACTACATGTGGTATATATCGTGAAAAATCCCATGGTTTGGTCGGTCCAAGATCCGGGTGGTACTCGATCTTGTCATAGCAGGACTCGACACCTTTATAGTGCGGTGCTGCAAACCAGCCGGTATCATCTAAAAGTGAGATTCCACCCTGTGAAGTGTCGTGGATCTGCGCATTTAATTTTCGCGCCGTCATCCACGCATAGGAATACCAGCTGTTCGAATATTCCCCATCATGCTCAGGATCCGGCTTTCCAACATATGCCACAGCCTCCGAAACTTCTCCACAGGAAACACTGTCACCAAAAAATTCCATTTTCCGTTTTGGTTTTTCCGGCAGTGGCAGAACTTCCGCTCCATCATCAATCTCAAATCCATAGAACGTAAAAGTATGACAGGAATCCATACGCTTAAATAACAGCAGTTCATGTGTTCCCTCTGAAAGTCCCTCCGCCAAAGTATAAGTCTTTTTCTCTTCATCAGACGACAAGGTAAAACGCTTCTGTTCCCCGTCTATAAAATATCCCAGTTCATTCGTCCAGCAGGAACGATGGTTTGCGATCACTGCCTTTAAGGATGTTCCGGTAAATTTCATTCCAATTGAGCTGCACGCATAGACAAGAACCGGTGCAAGCCTGTCATCAAAATCAATTCTTCCGCTGTAAGATAACATCTCATTATCTGGTTTAATTATCATGTTCTGAGTTCCCCTCCAAAAATTAAATATGTAAGCAGACTGCCCGCTCCGCGGACATTCCATTATGATAAAATGCACGTTCTGCGGACACTCCATCACACGTTTCATGAATTACGCAACAAGGCTGCCGCAATTTTCATTGCATCTGGCAGCCTGTGTTACGAATCAATTTATGCTATTAAGGATGAATAGCAGCAATTTTAGCGTCTTCCGATCTCGGTATCTTCCGGTGTTACGACACTGTTTTCTTTGATGTAATCAATGATATCATCAAGTTCTGTAAATGCAAGACCAACATAGCTGTCTGCAGCACCGTAGTAAATTGCAATTTTCCGGATTCGGAATCATGGATTGTTGCACATGGGAAGCATACGTTCGGAACAAATCCGCGCTCCTCATACCATTCTTCCGGTGTGAGTAAGAATGTCTCACAACGATATTTTACGATAGATGGATTGTCAATGTCTAAGATTGCTCCACCGATGGAATATACATAACCGTTACAGGTTCCGCTTACTCCGTGGTAGAATAACAGCCATCCTTCGGATGTTTCGATCGGGGCAGCACCTCCACCGATCTTTAAGGACTCCCACCACTCAGAGCCTTTGCCCATCACATGTCTGTGTTTTCCCCAGTAAGTAAGATCCGGGCTCTCGCTCACGAAAATATCACCGAACGGTGTATGTCCGCTGTCGGACGGACGGGATAATAACATGAAGTTTCCGTTGATCTTTCTTGGGAACAGCACTGCATTTCTGTTGAATGGAAGGAACGGATTCTCAATTCTTGTGAATGTCTTGAAATCTGTTGTCTTTGCTATACCGATTGCTGCGCCGTAGAAATCCTGACACCAGATGATGTAATAGGTATCTTCTACTTTTACAAGACGCGGATCATATGCATAACGCGGCATAAACGGTTTGCCTTCCTCGTCTACGAAATTGATCTTGTTTTCATCAAAATTCCAGTGGATCGCATCTTTGCTTCTTCCAAGGTAAATGTAAGGAATACCGTTAGTCTGCTCTCCACGGAATACACCGATGAATCCATCTTCATACGGCATAACGGCACTGTTGAAAATTCTTGCAACACCTTTTACCGGGTTACGTCCGATGATCGGGTTCTCATTGTATCTCCATACCGGTGCTCCTGTTAAGTTTTCCGGTCTTTCCTGCCATGGTACATTTGGTACCGGCTGGCTGATCATTTTATATTTGCTCATCTTCTTCCTCCATTTCTGCGTTTCTTTCGTCCACGCATCTATAATTTACTTTTCGATCTTCATTTTTCTGCACTTATGCAAAACTTTGTATGCAGTCATCTGATTTTCTGCATTTATTTCTTATTTGTTTTCTTTTGCAAGAAACTCTAAATTCTTCTCGATCAGTCCGCATCTCTGTGCCACACACTCAACGCTTCTGCCCGGATCCTGTGGGGTGTTAAATACATAATCTACCAGTTTATCCACGGTAGTTGTCGCTACATGCATTCTCGTATCCGAAGATGCATAGTAGATAAATACTTCGTTATTCTCATTTACGATCGCACCGTTGGTAAATACAACATTGCTTACGTCACCGACACGCTCTTCACCTCTCGGTCCAATTAAGAGTCCGGACGGCTCTGCGATCACTTTTGACGGATCGTTTAAATCTGTTGCAAATGCATAGATAACATAACGGAGTCCTGCTGCGGTGTTGCGGACACCATGTGCAATGTGGATCCAGCCTTTGTCTGTCTTGATCGGAGTTGCACCTGCACCGTTCTTTGCCTCTGTGATCGTGTGATATTTGCGAAGACTTGTCATTTTCTCCTCGTCGATCACTGCGTGTGTGATATCTTCGCAAAGTCCAAATCCGATTCCTCCGCCTGATCCGGTTTCAATAAAGTCATCCATCGGTCTTGTATAGAATGCATATTTTCCATCTACAAATTCCGGATGAAGTACCACGTTTCTCTGCTGCGGAGAATTTAAAGTAACAAGATTTGGCAGTCTCTCCCAGTTCTTTAAATCTTTAGTACGAACGATTCCTGCTGCAGCTACGGCTGCGGAAAGATCGTTTACGGTTGTATCTTTTGACTCAGAACAAAATACACCATAGATGTAACCATCTTCATGTTTGGTCAGACGCATATCATAGACATTGGTCTCTTCCGGACAGGTATCCGGTAACAGGATCGGATAATCCCAGAAACGGAAACCATCAATTCCATTGTCACTCTCAGCAACACCAAAGAAAGATTTTCTATCGTTTCCTTCGATTCTCGCAACCAGATAATATTTTCCGTTCAGTTCGATCGCGCCGGAATTCATCACTGCGTTGATTCCAAGACGCTCCATGAAATATGGATTTGTCTCCGGGTTTAAGTCATATCTCCAGGTCAGAGGAATATGCTCTCTTGTCAATACCGGATATTCATAACGGTCATAAACACCATTGTAAAAATCCGATTTTACATTTTTGCGGGAAAGCAGTTTTTCCTGCTTTTCTTTTTCTACATAATATCTCTCATGTAACATTCGTCGAATCTCCATTCTTTTTCTAAAAATAAATGAATCTGTTTTATGCTCCGATTCTGCGGATGACTTCTATACACATTCTTCCATTATGATACGGACATTTCCACGGCTCTACGATCGGTCTGTCTAAAATCGGACTTCCATCCTCATTGACTTCCCAGAACCACTCAGAACCATTTCTCTTATCAACCACATAGGTTTTGATGAACTCCCACTCTGCCAGTGCAGCATCGCGATATTCAGAATGTCCTGTGTTTCTTTCATAACCGTTTAAGAAACCAACAACTGTTTCTGCCTGCACCCACCAGACGCGGTGTGCATTGACCACTCCGCGGTCACATTCATTTGCAAGAGAATGACCATCAAATGCCACCTGATAAATTCTTGAGGTCAGTGTCTTTGTGATCGGTGTCATTTTCTCACGGTAATGTTCATTGTTTAATACATCGACACCGCGATCCATCAGCCATGCTGTCTCAATGTCATGACCATAAGAATGAAGGTCTAAGATTGTGTTATAGTCTGCATCAAAAAATACTTCCTGACGCTGTTTTGCCGGATTGTATACCTTATCTGCAAAGGTATCCATGATCCACATCAGTCTCTTTCCAACCTTTTCATTTTTTGTCACGCGGTACAATTCTGTATACGCTTCAAAAACATGAAGCAGTGTATTCATTGTCTTATCTGCAAGTACACCGTTCTCAGAAAGCTTTTCGTTTGATTCCGGTTTAAAATCTCTTGTAAAAGCTTCTAAGTAGCCGATCTCATCGGTGCAGCGCTCCTCAATGATATCAAACAGGGAAAAAGCAAGTTCTAACGCTTCCTTATCCCCGGCTGCATCATAGTAAGATGACAACGCATAAATACAGAATGCCTGATTGTATGTATGTTTAGTTGTATCAAGTGGTGTTCCGTCATAATTTAATGACCAGAAGATCCCTCCGTATTCTTTGTCGATACAATGTTCCCTTAAAAATTCATAACCATGTTTTGCCTCGGCAAGCAGGTCTTCTCCCTTAAAACCTGCTGCCTCGCATTCCTCTTCCGAAATGCCGCCGTCTTTATAAAGTAAATACGCATTTGCAAAAAACCAGGTAATACGGCTGTTTAAGATACATCCTTTTTCTGCTTTTTCATCCAGTGCAAGATCATAGGAAAGATAACCGTAATATCCGCCGAACTTATCATCCCGCATACCTCTCCAAAATGGAATGATATGTGTGAGCAGTTCGTGTTTTGCTTCTGCTGCAAGTTCTTTTAACTCACTCATAACCGTTTCCTCTTTCTCTCTTTAGCCTTTTACTGCACCAGCAGCAATTCCACTGTAAATCTGTTTCTGACAGAGGATAAATACGATCAATGCCGGAAGCAGGGAAATGATAACACCTGCACAGATCAGGTTGTACTGACTTCCCATCGGGCCAACAAATGTATAAAGTGATGTCGCGATTGTATGTAACTTTTTATCCATCAGATAAAGGTTTGCCATATAGTACTCGTTATAAACACCAACGCCCTTTAAAATACAGGATGTCACGATTGCCGGTTTTAACAGTGGAAGCATAATTTTCCAGTAAATTGTCCAGTAGGATGCGCCATCAATGATTGCCGATTCATCCAGAGATATTGGTATATTTTCCATAAACTGAATGAAAATGTAAATTGAGATAACATCCGTTCCGCACATCAGAATAATATATCCATATAAATGATTGACAAAGTGCAGTGCTGTCATGATATTATATACAGTTACCTGCATTGCAACTGCCGGAAGCAGTGAAGCAAACAAAAACAGGTTTCGGATCAGTCCGTTTCCCGGGAATTTAAAACGGTTTAATACATAAGCAAGCTGTGTTCCGATTACAATGGAAACAACCAGGACAGATACCATAACGATCACGGAGTTTAAGAAAGCTCTTCCCATATCCGCTGTCTGAAATGCTTTAATAAAATTATCAAAATTCAGCCAGTTCTTCGGCAATGTCATAACATTGGTCGTCTGATATTCTTCCTGTGTCTTAAACGCTGTAATCACACAGGAGATAACAGGAACAACTGCACAAAGTCCAAAGAAAATCAACGATACATATTCAACGATCAGCCAGAGGATTGCACCAACGGTATAATGTTTTTTTCTTTTCTGCACATTTACATTATGTTTTCTCATCTTCCTATGCCACTCCCTTTCCAGCTTTCTTTGCCTGTTTTTCTGCTTTTAATCTTGCGCGTTTTGCCTTGTAGGATTCATCCTCACTCTCAGCATCACGGAAGATATATTTAAAGAATAACTTCTGTAAAATCGTACATGCAAAAATGATAAGGAGAAGTACGACTGCCATTGCTGATGCAAGACCGACTTTCTGGCTTACATGAGCGATCTCATTCATAATTACAAAATATGTTCCGGTTCCATTTGCACCATCTGTGATAACGTAAGGCTGCTCAAATGCACTTAAGGAACCTGTGATAGAAAGAATTACATTTAAAGTGATAATTGTTTTGATACTCGGCAGAATAATATGTTTAAACTGCTGAAATTTATTTGCACCATCTAACTCTGCTGCTTCGTAAAGGTCTGCATCCACAGACATGATTGCACCGATAAACAATACCATGTTCTGTCCAAAATAACGCCATACCGAAGTAGCCACCAAAGACCAGTTGTTAATTGACTGATCTTTCAGCCAGTATGGAAGATTGTCAAGTTTAAATCCACACCATTGTAAGATCGTATCAAATACAAATCCTCTGGTATAGAAAAATTTAAAAATAAATCCGATCGCAATACCACTGATCAGATATGGGAAAAACATTAACCCTTTAAAGAAGTTTCCTCCCTTTACTTTAAAACTTAAAATAGTTGCCAGATAAAGTGCAAGCACAAGCTGAATGATTGCACCTACCATATAATAAAGACTGAGCTTTAATGCTCCAAAGCAGTCATCCCTGCGAAATACGTCAATATAATTTTTGAATCCGACAAATTTTCTCTGATCTACCGGAGTTAAATATTTCATCTTATAAAAACTAAATTTTACCATCTCGGCAAAAGGCAGATAAGTAAATACAAACAGCAACAGCAGCGGAATTGTCATAAATGCCACGCAGATAATCACCTGCTGTCCTTTTCTGCTTTTTGCCCATTTTGTAAAACTGAATGGTTTTTTCCCTTCCATATCCACAATTCCTCCATCCATTGTCTTTTATCCGGGAAGGGGAACCTCCCCTTCCCTTTTGTGGAACTATATTACTCAGTTACTTCAATTCCGTTTGATTCCTGTGCATCAGACCATGCTGTGTTCCATTCGTCCATGATCTCATCAAATGTCTTATCGCCATTGGATGCATGCTCAATGATTGCCTGGATTTTACTGTCTCCACCTGCGTTAATATTTAACTCAGACTCTGCATTCATCTCATTTAAGAAATCTTCCTCGCCAGCTAATGCAGGTTCATCCTCTAAGAATGTTACGCCATCGAAGGAAAGTTTTGTATCTGTACTGCCGGCTGCGACTGGAAGTCCATCCTCGTTGTATGAGAAACCGGATTTTTCTGTCATCCATTTTACAAATACCATAGCTGCTGCTTTTTCATCATCTGTTGCATTTGCATTGATACCATAAGAGTAATCAGCACCTGCGGATGCATACTGCTCACCATTTACAGTGATCGGGAATGGCATATAACCGATATCTGCGCCATTTTCGCCTGCTGCTTCCATCTGAGGATAAGCCCATGAGCCAAGTACCATACAACCGATCTCACCATTGTTGATCATACCTTTACAGCCCTCCCAGTCAGTTGTTGCAAAGTCATCTTCGATCAGTCCGTCTGCAACTGCATCATAGAGGATCTTGTAAACTGCATAAGCATGTGTATCATCGCCATAATTCTGGAATGGATCTTTTGTATGAACTAATTTCTGGTTCATATATGTATTGTCGCCTGTTGCATTATTTCCGATGTAAGCATCCCATGCTCCCATTGTCCAGCCTGCTGCATAGTTTGTATAAAGTGGGATGGCATCTGTATTATCTTTGATTTTCTGTAATGCACCGATAAATTCTTCCGGAGTCTTTGGAAGTTCTGTAACTCCTGCTTCTTCAAATACTTTTTTATTGTATACGATACCCTGTGTAGTTGCTGTAGAAGGAACACCGTAAACCTGTCCGCCATACTCCCATGTAGTTGCATAATTGATCTGGGTCTTCATGGTATCAAGATCACCATATGAAATAAAGTAATTGCTTAAGTCTGCCTTATCAACCGCCGGGATCATCATGACTGTCTCATAGTCACCGGACTGTAAATGCATCAGAGCATCATCTGCATAGTTGGTATCGGTTGTAAGTTCAACTGTAATATTTGGATACATTTCATTGAATGCTGCTAAATACTCTTTCCATGTTGTTCCGTTATAATCGTCAGATTCAAGATCTGTTCTGTGGTTGAATAATGAAATTGTTGCTGTCAGATCTGTATAATCCTCACCAAGTTTGATATCTGCATAGGATAAAGATCCGTCTGCGGATGTAGAAGCATCACCACTCTCAGTTGCTGCTACATCATTTGATGCATCTGTGCTGTTATCTGCTGCTGCACTGTTGTTGTCTGTTGTTCCCCCATTGCCTGCTGTGTTGTTTGAGCCACCGCATGCTGCCATGCTCATGGTCATTGCTGCTACTAAAGTAACGGCTAAAACTTTTCTTAATTTCATAGAATTTTCCTCCTTATGATGTTTGTTACTTGTTTTGTAACTTAATTTAATTATATATCGTTTTATTTTTTAGTCAACACTTTTTTCCTGATTTTAGCCCATTTTAACCCTTCTATTGTGCATTTCGGCACTATAGACAATTCTTTTTTTGCTGTTTTTGTGCACTTTTTCACATTTATTTTTGTTTTAGTTTCATTTTTTAGCTTATTTTAGTCTATATTTTGTAAATTGATTAATTCACTTATTTACCTTGATTTTAGTTTAACTAATTACTTATTTCGCCACAGCGTTATCTGCAGAACATCCATAACTTAACAATATGAAATGCTCACCAAATGATGGTTTGTGGGTGACATGAGTTTCCTTGTGTAGGGTGGTTCTGGGGGGTTACGATTGGCAAATTGCATCAAGCCGGGACTGTTTTGTTTCCGTTGTCCGAAAATAAGAAACTCTAAGCATGCCTGATTCAGGTTGGGGCGGAGTGACGTGTACGTCCTAAATGCGCCATCCGGGCACATTAGGACTTGTGCTGCCGTCCATGGCAGCACAACACTATGTTGCGAACAGGCATCCTAAGAGTTTCTAATTTCCTTCCAAAGTCACAAAACGAGTCTCGGCTTGATGCGATTTGCCAGCCGCAAGGTTGTGAACCACTCTTCGTCGGGGAACTCATTTTACAACCTTGGGGGTGCGTAAATTTTTGTGACATTCATTTCAAAAAGGTTGAAAAATCTCGACACAATCTGTTATATCTATGCTTTTAAACATACATACTTGGAATAATAATCTGCATTATCAGTCTGGTAATTTACGAAATGATTAATGTAATGCAACATAGCAGATGAAACTTCAGACAAGTCATCAGGCTGAATATTAATGATACAGCACATTACGATTTTAAGCATATTTCCATTCGTGCGAATATCAAAAATTCACACCCGCACCCCCAATTCCATGAGATGAACCGCCCGCCCAAATGGTGTTCATAACCTGAAGGCTGGCATCTTGCGCAAAGCCAGAGCTAATTTTGTGACTTTGGAAGAAAATTAGAAAATCTTGGTGTGCCTGTCTACACATAGTGATGTTCTGCCACGGATGGCAGACAAGGCAGCATCGAGTCATGGATGACTCGTTGTTGCCGGTCACGTCACTCCGAGAAAATCTAAACCAGGCATACCTAGACTTTTCTTATTTTCGTACAACGGAACCAAATTTAACTCCGGCTTTGCGCAAAATGCCATTCACAGACCTACGACACACCATTTGGACGGGCGAAGCATGTCAACCACAAGCCAAAATTTGGTGTGAAATCCATGAAACGAAAAAAAGAGAAAGCGGCAAGCCTTTCACAACTTACCGCTTTCTCTTATTTTACAACCTGCTGCACGCTGGCTTTTTCCACCAGCCTTCCCTCAACAATGGTAATTCCCTGTTTATAACGTTCCCCGCTGACTTTCTTTAACAGCACATGTATTGCTTTATTTGCCATTTCACGGATATCCACCTCATAAGTTGTGATCTCGACATCACACAGTCCCGGAAAAAGATAGTTATCAAATCCAACCACTGAAAAATCTTCCGGAACGCGATACCCCTGCTCTTCTAACTGATTGATGACCATGCTTGCCGTGAGATCGGAGTTGCACACAAATGCCGTCGGCATATCTTTCATCTGATCCGGATGAATATCAACCTCTACCACACCACATTCCATATCACGATCCGATATGATCCACTCCTGTGGCACTTCAATACCATGTTCTAACATGGATTTCCGGTAACCGAAATAACGGTCTGTGATACTTGCTGTAAACAACAGCGTTCCGACATACGCAATTTTTTCATGACCATGCTCGATCAGATAATTCGTCAGCATGTAAGTACCATAGTAACTGTTAGAGATCACCGCATCACTCATCTGGTGTTCATCATAAAAATCAAGATACACGATCGGAATCTGTGTATTCTGTCTTAATGCACCTAAATATTCTGTCCTCAGCCGTCCGATCAGAATCAGACCATCTACTTTACGTTCCAGCACGATTTTAGGCAGATTCGCCTCGGCTTCATCTTCTAATGAAACAACCTCAAGCATCGTGAAACATTCTTTCTGAACGGCCCTTGTTGCAACACTCTGGTACATTCTCCAGTAAAAGGATGCATACTCTCCTAAGTATTTTTCCGATACCAGCACCCCGATATTATAACTTTTTACTGACTTTTCTTTTTTTACGGCAGATGGCTGCTTGTATCCAAGTTCATCTGCCAATTGTTTGATTTTTTCCCGCATAGCCTCGCTGACACCTTTTTGTCCGGAAAGTGCTTTTGAGACCGTGACCGTACTGACACCAAGCTGCTCTGCAATGTCTGCCAGCTTTACTGCTTTTGCCATAACCGTCCCCTTCTTACTACTTTTTACTTTTTCGATTTAATCTTATTTCTTTTCCACAAAATGTAACAGTTTTGACTGGAAATCACCCCATGGATTCTGGATCAGAATACCTGCATACATTAATGTATCTCCCGCATATACAGTATCTTCGCCTTCCAGACAGTAATTCTTCTGCGGATCGAGTCCTTTTAATGTGATTCTTCTGCTCTTATAATTCGGACGGTTGATCACCTGCACAAATGTAACCAGTGCTTCTGATTTATCTTTTGAAACCACCTCGTAACAGTCAAAATAATGATTTTCCTGATAGGAGGCGATCCTGTAATAATCGCCGCTTCTTACCAGATCATTGTATTTATGATACATGGCAACCTGTTTCGGGATCATCTGTCTGTCTTCTTCCGGAATCTTTGTGATATCCAGCTCATAACCGAAAGTTCCTGCAAGCGCTACATGACCTCTTGTCTCAAACGGTGTAACACGTCCCACCGTATGATTCGGACAGTCTGAAACGTGCGCTCCCATCGTCGATAACGGATAGATCATCGCCGTACTTTCCTGAATCTTTAACCGCTCCACCGCATCCGTATCATCCGAGCACCAGATCTGTGGACTGTAATAAAGCATACCCGGATCAAAACGTGCCCCACCGCCGGAACAGTTTTCCAGTAAAAGATGTGGGAACTCTGTTACCAGACGCTCCTGCATCTCATACACTGCCAGCACATAACGGTGATAAAGTTCACCCTGTCGGTCTGCAGGAAGTCCATAGCTTCCGATGTCAGAAAGCTGACGGTTCATATCCCATTTGACATACTCAATATTTGCACTGCGTAAGATCGACGCCACGCTCTCATATGCATAATCGCGCACTTCTTTTCTGGTAAGATCAAGTACATACTGATTTCTGCAGAGAGATCCCTCTCTTCCCGGAATCTGAATTGCCCAGTCCGGATGTGCCTCGTAAAGTTTTGAATCCGGTGAGATCATTTCCGGCTCAAACCAGATACCGAATTTTAATCCAAGCTTATTTACCTCATCTACCAGATGTTTTAAACCACCGTTTAATTTTTCTTCGTTGACATACCAGTCACCCAGACTTGATGAATCATCATTGCGGTGTCCAAACCAGCCATCATCCATAACCAGCATTTCAATGCCAAGTTCCGATGCTTTTTTTGCAATGGAAAGTAATTTTTCTGTATTGAAATCAAAATAAGTTGCTTCCCAGTTGTTGATCAGAATCGGACGTTTCTTATCCTTATATTCGCTGCGGATCAGGTGGTTCCGGTAAAGTTCATGGAACTGGTGCGTCATGCCGTCATATCCGGTGTCACTGTAAACCAGCACAACTTCCGGTGTCTGGAAACTCTCACCTTTTTCTAACTTCCAGCAGAAGTTCTCCGGATGGATTCCCATGCCGACACGGACGGTATCAAACTGTCCCAACTCGACCTGTCCAATAAAGTTGCCGGAGTATACAAAATGCATGCCATACACTTCGCCCTGTGACTGGTCGGCATTTCCTGCCGCAAGTGCCATAAACGGATGCTCCTGATGGGAGGACTCACCTCTTACGGATTCCACACCCATAAATCCTTTTTTTACTTTGCGGTGTTCTAACATACGCTCTCTCGCCCAGGAACCGTGCATCGTAAGCAGTGTAAAATCACGGTTATCCATATCCATGGAGAAGGACAGTGCCTTTGTCAGATATAACATCTCGCCGTCATTTTCGATCCGCACGCTTCTTGTGATGACATCCACATCAGAAAATGCCGTGTAAAGCAAAGTTACCTTTAACCCAAGTACCGGATCCTCGCATAGAAGTTCTAATGTCTCACAGGAATCTTCATCGCCGAACGTTGCAGGAAGTCCGGCAAGTCCCGGTTTTCCTGCATAAATTTTATGTGACACATAAAACAGTGATACTGCCGTATGGCCTCCCTCTGTTCTCACAGAAATACTGCTTCTTCTGTAATCTCCGAGTCCGTTTCCTGCATATTCCATCGGAAACGTATCATAGAATGATACTCTCTCTCTGTTATTTTCAGAAGGCACAAACGGTCCCTCTCCCGTGCGGAGCAGATATGCAATGTTTGCATCTCTTAATTTCTTACCATAATATACATGACCGACAAAATTTTCTTTGTCCACGATCCCGATCACATAACTGGAGCCTGGCGTATCCAGTTTGAAAATACGTTCTTTCTCAAAGTATGTAATTGCCACGCCTCTGTTCCTCCTGTTATTTCAGCAAATCTTCTTTTAGTCCGGCAAGTTTCTTTTCTGCATCCTCTAAAGAACTTCCCTTGACACCAAAGTAATATTTGATCTTCGGCTCTGTTCCGGACGGACGCATACAGCACCATGCATTATCGGAAAGTTCATAATAAAGTACGTTTGACTCCGGCAGACCAGTCTTTGTCACCTCTCCGGTTACAGTATCTTTTCTTGTATCCTCTTTATAGTCACGGACTGCAAGCACATCAAAACCACCAAGTCTTTTCGGAGGATTCTTTCTGGAATTGCTCATCAGTTCCTGAATCTGCGCTGCTCCATCGATTCCTTTTAATGTCTTTGTCTCAAGTCCTTCTCTGTAGTAACCGTATTTTTCATACATTGCAAGCATTTCATCCCACAGTGTCATGTTGTTCTTTTTGCACCAGGATGCTACTTCACATAACATCATGACTGCAACGCAGGCATCTTTATCCCTTGCATAAGTACCGGCAAGACATCCGTAGCTTTCCTCTAAGCCAAACACATAATTATAGGTATTCTGCTGCTCGAAGAATTTGATCTGCTCTCCGATATATTTGAATCCTGTTAAAACTTCGATCAGTTTTACACCGTAAGATTTTGCGATTGCTTTTGCCATATCGGTGGTAACGATCGTCTCAACCAGTGCAGGATTTTTTGGCATAGTTCCCATTGCTGTTTTTTCTCTTAAAATATATTCTGCGATCAGCATACCTGACATATTTCCTGTAAATGTCACATATTCGCCGCTCTTTGTATCTTTACAGTAAACACCGAGACGGTCTGCATCCGGATCTGTTGCAAGAACGATATCAGCATCCACTTCTTTTGCAAGTTTTAATGCAAGTTCAAACGCTTTCGGTGACTCCGGGTTCGGGTATGCAACAGTCGGGAAGTTGCCATCCGGTTTTTCCTGCTCCGGCACTACATATACATGCTCAAAACCAAGCTCTTTTAACACGCGGCGCACCGGAAGATTTCCAGTTCCGTGAAGCGGTGTGTATACGATCCTGATATCTTTTGCCATCTCTTTGATGATCTCCGGATGAATGGACTGTTTTTTCAGTTCTTCCATATAACGGTCATCGATCTCTTTACCGATCACATTGTAAAGGCCTGCTGCAACTGCCTCTTCTTTTGCCATGGTCTTTACCTGATCGAAGGAAGTTACTTTTGCAACTTCCGCTAAAATATTTTTGTCGTGAGGCGGTGTGATCTGTGCACCATCTTCCCAGTATACTTTGTATCCGTTGTATTCTCTCGGGTTATGGCTTGCTGTAATTACAATACCGGAAATACATCCTAACTCGCGGACTGCAAAAGATAACTCCGGTGTCGGACGAAGGCTGTCAAATACATATGCCTTAATGCCGTTTGCATTTAAGCAAAGCGCTGCTTCCTCTGTAAATTCTGTGGACATGATTCTTGAATCATGTGCGATCGCAACACCTTTCTCCTGTCCGTTCTGGGAGATGATATAATTTGCAAGTCCCTGTGTTGCCTGACGCACAGTATAAATATTCATACGGTTGGTTCCGGCTCCGATCACGCCTCTTAAACCACCGGTACCAAATTCTAACTGTCTGTAAAAACGATCCTCGATCTCTGCCTGATCCCCCTCGATCTTCTTTAACTCAGCCTTTGTATCTGCATCAAAATATGGATCTGTGCACCACTGTTTGTATGTTTCCATGTAATTGCTCATTCTTCTTCTCCTTTACTTTTCTGCGATTCATTTTTTATTATATTTTGGATTATAACCTTTTTTTAAGTTATTGTAAACTAATTTTAACCTTTTGACTATTTTTATTTAAAAATCAGCTTTTGACCTCAACATCATTTATTAAAAATATCATAATATTTTTTTACGACTTTTTCTGCGGGCTTTGCATAAATTTCATAGTCCATACGGGTCTTTGCGCTCCGCTCCTGATAAAGCTTTGCATCCCAGGACCAGAGCGCCATACCTCCTACCCAGTCTCTTTTACTGCACGCCGTAAACATATCTTCGTACCATTCTGCCTGACCCTTTGGATCCGCATCACCTCTTACACACCAGTCATTTGGCACCTCTTTGGAACCTTTTACCGACATACATCCTGTTTCCGCAAAGAAAAACGGTTTTTGAAATCTGTTTACCACGGTTTCAATACGATCCAGCTGATTTTCCCAGTCCCCATATGGATAGTAACCACTCGAAGAAATCACATCCACAGCATCCCACCAGTTTACCCGGTGTTCCTGATACTTATCTGTATTATAGGAAAGCAGTCCATGATAGACCTGCCTGATATCCGAAAGCAGTCTGCGCCATTCCGTTTCACGATGCTCACTCATCACCATCTCGCAGCCGGCAATAAACATTTCACAGCCATACTGCTCTGCGATCTTTGCATAATGAAGCTGAAATGCCGTATAAGATGTAAACCAGTTCCCCCATTTTGGTTCGCATGGAACATCTTCATCAAAAAAATTAATATGCGCCCGCCAGGTCCCGTTTTTACAGTTTACGGTCGGTTTTAATGCCACACGAAGCCCTATTTCCTTTGCATATTCAATCATAGCGATCAGCTCGTCATCTTCCATCGTCGCCTTTGATGTGAAGCAGATCTCCTCCGACTGCGGTGTCTCCTGTAACCCTCCAGGCACAAATATCACGAAATTTGCGCCGGTTCTCTCCTTCATCATAGCAAGGCTCTCCTTTGCCCCCGGTTTAAAAAAAGCCCCGGCACACGCAAACGGTGCAAAAGTCACCCCACAGATATATTCCATATTTTTTTCCTCCCTTTTCTCAATGCACTCTTAAAAATATAACATTTATTTTACTGATTCTGCCATTAATATAGCATTCGTCATATATATCTGCTATAATTTTTCAAGTTAAAAATTGCATAAATCTATTTTTATGGAGCCGCATATGAAATCTTTATTTGAATATACCGACAAACTGAACAAACCTTACGAATGTTTCTTTTTAGATATGAAGAAAGAATGGCTGCCCGTGCAGCCACACTGGCATTATTTTATGGAAATCCTGTATGTGACAAGGGGCACCGCCCTGATGTATCAGAATGAACAAAGTTATATTGTAAACGAAGGTGACCTGATCGTCTTTCTCCCCTCCGTCGTTCATTCTGTCCATGCAGTGTCCGATGCCCCTCTGCAGTATTATGTTTTAAAATTTGACCTAAGCCAGCTGGATTCTTCCGCTTCACTTACCGGTGGAAGCTGGAATTACAGTGCACTGTTTAACAATGCCATAAATAACGAGCAGGCTGATATTTATTTCCCGGAGGAGATACTCCACTCTCTTCCGGTACAGTCTTTATTTGACGACTGTGTCCGCGAAATGCAAAATATGCAGTATGGGTATCAGATGATCCTGCAGTCAAAGGTCAAAGAACTTCTGACCTGGCTGCTTCGCATCTGGCGCGATGACGGGTTCGATACTGACTGTTATTTTTCTTCACTCACAAAAGAAAACACGATCTATACCATCACGGAATATATTGACCGCCATGCCTGTGAAAATATCCGCGTAGAAGATATTGCCGCACTCTGTCATATGAGTTATTCACATTTCGCCAAAAATTTCCGTGAAATCTACGGGCAGTCCTGTAAAAAATATATTGAATTTATCCGGCTGTGCAAAGTAGAAGATATGCTTCTTTTTACAAATTTTGACTTAAATTATATCAGTCAGGAGACGGGATACGCCGACTGCAGTCACCTGATCCGGTCATTTAAAGAAAAATATGGTGTTTCCCCGCATCAGTACCGCAGGCAGCATTCCTCACCCAGACAGAATCACTGATTCATAATGGATTCAAGTGTACTGGTATCACTTAAAACCGGCATGAGAAACATGATTGCAGTAATCATCAGTGCAGCGATCACCAGTCCGATAATTGAAGTGATCAATGCAACGGTTGCTGTACCGTTCTGCTGTGGTTTTATCTTTTTCGAACAGATTGCACCAAGCAGACCGACCAGACCAAATCCTGCTCCATATCCCACAAACCCTGTCACAATGCCAAGGATTCCAAGAACTAATGATACCGTCGCAATATTTTCTCCCTCACGCTCTGACGGGATGATAATCTCACCTTCTCTCATTTCCACAATCTCGTCTAACTTGCTTCTCCGCAGTAATACGATACATGGAACCAAAAACAGCGGAACTGTCACTACAAGATTTAACACAGAAAGGCTGCCGATCATGTCCGTCATATCACCATTTCCAAAGATGCCACTCGCCATTAATCCGCCAAAATCAACAAGTGCATGAATAATGATACAAATCCATAAATTTCCGCTGCGCAGATAGATTGCTGCAAACAGCACACCGAGCAATGTTGCCTGCAGTGCCTGGATCAATGCGCTGGATAATGGCACACCGGAAAGTACATTCGGGATATGTGCCGCACCAAAGATCACGCTGGATAAAATAATGGCTGCAAGCACTCCCCGTCTTGTGTTTGAAAAACGGTCCGCAAAAAGGTTTAACACGATTCCACGCATGATCACTTCCTCGTTCATGCCGACCAAAAACATGGTCAGTATGTAAATCATGATCCCACCGGCAGAGCGCACTCCGTCCGAACCGGAAACACTCTGCAAAAATAACTGTGCAACTGCCACATACACGCAGTAGCCAACCATAAAACCACCGATATAAAATCCTCTTAAAAATCCCACACCGGTTTTCTTAAGCGACTGCTGATATACCATAAGAAACAGCATACCGATTGCATAGATTGCTACACCGATCTCGGCGATCAGCTGTAACGTGTAACTGTCTGCAATGGATGTCAGATGTGCCACTACTCCTCCAACCAGATTCATCAGCACCAGAAACAGTGCCGTAATCACAATGCCAATGACAATCACAGCTGCCTTTGGCAATCCCAAAATTTTGTTTTTCATACTATTCCTCCTATACTACTTTTCACTGATATTTCCCGCTTCATCTACTGATGCATTGTCCGAGATACTCTCCATATAAGAAAACAACCCCGGTGCGGCATTCGCATCCATCTGTTTTGTCTGCCCGTCCGATGCATAGACCGGAATCAGCGCATAAGAAACTGTTCCATCTTCTGTCACAGTAACTTTCACGGCTGCGGATCTGTCAATATTCTGTCCGAAAATAAAATTACCCAGACTGTAAAAAACAGGTTTTCCGTCAATATATTCGATTCCTTCCAGACAGTGGGTGTGCGCTCCGACAACCAGATCTGCACCTGCATCCATGCACTGTTTTGCCAGTTCACGCTGCACGGCATTCGGCTGTTCGCTGTACTCTGTCCCCCAGTGTGGAAATACCGTCACAAAATCACAGGTCTGTTTTGCTTCTTTGATCACTTCGATCAGTGCTGTGGCATCATAACAGGTAAACATTCCCGGCGCAGCACTCTCGATCTTCCAATCAGCAGACGGTACCACGCGCGATACAGCGATAAATCCATATTTTTTCCCATTTACTTCCATAATCTGCACTTCTTTTGCACGCTGCACCGAATCTCCGGCACCACCGTACAGGATTCCTGCTCCGTCTAATGCACTGAAAGTGTCTGACAGCGCCGCTCTTCCATAGTCTAACGTGTGGTTGTTTGCAAGTGATACAATATCCACACCCATTTCATTTAATGCCTTTACATAGGAAGGACTGCACCGGAATGTGAACTGCTTGTCTGCCATCGGTTCCCCGCGGTCACTAAATGGAACTCGTTGTTTACCATCAGGATATCGGCTGCCTTTAACTGTTCTAACAGTTCCGGTGAGACGACACGCTCGATCCCGCCGGCATCATAGGATGCCTTGAAAGCATTTGCAAAAAGAACATCACCTGTCAGGATGATGGTTGTATCGCCGGAGTCTTTTTGATTATCCTTGTTTGCTGTTTCATCTGATGCACTCCCAGTTCCAGCTGCTGTGGTTGTATCATCTGATATGCTTCCATTTTCACCTGCTGTGGCTGCATTCTCTGATATGCTTCCGTCTTCACCTGCCGTTTCTGCACCATCCGTCGATATTCCACTTCCATCCGCTGTGGCTTCCCCATCCAGAGTGGCTTCTGCGTCAGACATCTCCGCCTGCTCCTCTTCTGCCGTCGCCCCCGGCGCAGACGCCGGTTTTGCCTGGCCGCCGGTTAAAATTGCCGCTGCGATCACGCCCGCCACAGTCAGTATGGAAAGTACATAAAGTACGATTCTGATTGTTTTATTCATAGATCCCCCATTTTTGCATTGTTTTGTTTTTTCTTTGGTCTGAGAAACACTACAAAAATGACGCCGATGTACAACGATTGTACGCCGACGTCATTTTTATCATAATGATTTGCACCTTAATTGTCAACTGACACAGGATCTTAGTCTACTCAAAATCCACTTCAATACTTCCCATGCCACAGTCAAGTTCCATATTTTTCTCTGCCCCTTCATTTTTGACTTCTTTATCTCCGCTGATGTTTGAGTAAGTTTCACCATCCACATCAATCGAACCAAGTCCGCAGGAAAGTTTGTAGTTATACTCTTTTTCCTCGCCGTTTAAATCGAGTGTCATGCTTCCCATGCCGCAGTCTGCTTTCAGGTTACCCTCAACACTTCCCTCCATGGAAAAATTGCCAACTCCGCAGTCTAACGCAACATCACCATACACTACACTGTCTGTAATCTCTACATTTCCAACTCCTACGGATACATCCATTTTTCCATCTACCTGAAACCGCTCTGCCTCAAAATTACCAGCACCGACATCCACGATCAGTCTGTTACAAGTGCTGTCAAAATCTTTCCAGCTCATGTCTGCAGCACCGATATCAAAATTCAGCTCATCAAAAGAACTTCCCTTTGGCAGATACAGGATGATCTGCGGCGATCTTTTATAATAGTGTTTTTTTGCATCGTATTTAATTTTTAATGTATCACCATCCAACCTGCAGGAATAATATTTCTCCTTACCGTGTTTTAATACGGCGCGGATCTTCGTACTGTCATCCGGTTCTTTGACTGTAATTTCCGCTGCATCAATATCCAATTTGATATTTCGAATGGAAGAGACATCAAAGCTGCTGTCTGCTCCACCTGCAGGTACCTCAGTAGAAAACTCCATATCACCGATATCTGTTATCATATCATCGTCATCACTATCATCGTCATCGCTATCATCGTCATCTTCATCAAAATCATCCATATCATCATCTTCTTCGTCATCTCCATCAGCACTGCTATAATAAAGTCCCACCGGACCAATATGCCAGTTTCCATACCGGAGTTCTCCATTCTTTGCCATACGCCATACAGAAGCCCCCATCGCAGTACTGACACCGCAGAAGATCAGTCCTGCACCAAGCAATGACACTGCAATGATTAACATAATTTTTGTGAATTTTTCATGCTGCCACCCCACTTTCTTTCTTCTTTTCAAACGGTTTTTTACACAAACCGATGATTCCCCTGACTGCCCATGGAAGGAATACGCCAGACACCCACACGACCAGAAGTACTGCAAGGATTCCAAGTCCCAATACCAAAAGTCCTGCTCCGGTCAGTCCAAGTCCGACAGCCACTCCACCGGTAAATAAAGTGCTGAATCCAAAACCAATCAAAAGGAAACCTGCAAACACAAGTGATGCCATCACTGCAACCACTGCAACCGCAATGCCAAACAATATCGCAACAACCGCAAGAAGAAGTGATGCCACGACTAAAAGCAATGTCAGCCAGAGTGGTGATGTAAGAACCACCAATACGATTGCCGCTGCACTCCATCCACCTTTCTTTTCTTTTGGAGCCTCTTCGCTTTTCACAAACATATCATCATCGTTCTTATTCCACTCCGGATTTTGATCCGCCGGCATGCCATAAGATCCATTCTCTTTTTCCATGCCAAGATTCTTTTTGATGCTCTGGGCAACCTTCTCCGGTGACTCAAGCTCCGCTATCACAGATTCTTCATTTTCCTCGCCCGCATCTTCAAAATAACTGCGGTAAAACGCAAGCGCATCCGCTTTTTCTTCTTCTGATATTCCATCCAGAAGCTGTTCTAACTGTTTTAAAAATTCTTCTCTTTTCATAACCTCTAAAGCTCCTCTCCTGAAAATAATGCTGATATTTTCATGGAATAATCTTCCCATTCTCTCCGGTATTCAACTAACTTATCCTGCCCCGGTTCCGTGATCTTATAATAACGCCTGTTCCTGCCTCCGCACTCTCTGTCATATACCTCAAGGCATCCGTCTTTCTGCAGTCTCCTGAGCACCGGATACAAAGTGGACTCTGATACATCAATGGCTTTTCGTACATCCTGTGTGATCTTATAGCCATAGGTGCCTTCCTCCTCTTTCGACACAACAGCTAACACGATCGCGTCTAAGAGAGCGGCTCCTGTATTAAATACCATACGCTCATCTCCTTTTCTTTATAATATTCTATCTGTTTTAATATTATTTTCTTATTAATACTATATTTCGTATAATATAATTTGTCAACATTTATTTTATGGAAAATATTATTAAAGAATTCTAAAGATTACAAGATATTGAGATTTCATTGAATTTATATGAAACAAATAAAGCAATAAAAATACCGGCCTCCAATCGTTAGATTTTTAGGTCTAACTTTTGGGGTCGGTACACTTTTCGATATCATATCTCTTTTTTCATATACAAAAAATTATAACTGCCTTACTATTTCGCACCAAACAGATACACGCCGCGCTCTGTCACACGGATCTCCGGTATTACCGTAAGTGCCATAAAGGAAAGCGTGATAAATGGATCGACGTCCTCGGAAATGCCAAGTTTCTTTGCTTCCTCCAACATGTCCGCCACTTTTTCCGTGATCTCATCACAGGATTTTTCGCTCATCAGACCGCAGATTGGAAGTGGAAGCACATCCACGACTTTTCCACCGGAAGCGATAACATATCCGCCCTGATTTTCTTCCACACCTTTGATTGCTGCAAGGATATCCTCATCATTATCGCCCGCAACGATCAGGTTATGGGAATCATGTGCAACGGAAGTCGCCACTGCGCCGCCTTTGACGCCAAACCCTTTCAGCGGCGCAACACCGATCTCCCCTGTCTTTCCATGACGCTCTACCACGCAGATCTTGTTGTATACACCATCCGATTTGAAATATCCGTTTTCTGTCGGCACTTCCTCCACCAGATGCGTGGTCACGATCTGGTGTGGGTTCATCTGTATCACATCCGTTTTTCCATCACAGGAAAGCCTGATTTTCTCTTTGGTGACCTCTCCCACATGAACGGTATGAAGCAGCTCATCCGGAACCGGAACGGAATAATCTTTCGCATAATCTTCCTCTGTCAGAATACGTCCGTCCTTCATGACATCAAGCGGTCTGACCTGCTCTAAATCATCTAAAAATACGATGTCTGCACGGTAACCCGCACCGATCGCACCATAATTTTTCAATCCATAAAACTCTGCCGCCTGATAACTTCCCATCTTATAGGCTTTTGCAACCGGCACGCCAAGTGCAATCGCCTTGCGGATGCAGGTACTGATATGTCCCTCTTTGCGGATCTCCTCCACATGCTTGTCATCCGTACAGAAAGCACAGCGGTCTAAGCATACACCTGCATCTAACATTGTTTTGATCAGTGTCTCTAAATTCTTTGCACCACTTCCCTCGCGCACATAGATATGCAGTCCGGCACGGAGTTTATCGAGCACTTCCTCAGCGGTAGAACACTCATGATCGTTTTCCACACCGGCAAGACGGTATGCCTGCACTTCTTTTCCTCGGATTCCAGGCGCATGCCCATCAATATGTTTCTTGGCAAACAGCTCTAACTTGTCTGCCATTCTCTTTTCACCCTCACAGCACTCCATAAAACGCATGGTCTCACCGAGTCCAAGTACTCTTGCATTATCCACATATTTCATCATGTCAGAGGCAAGAAATTCACCACAGCCGTTTGTCTCCACATCCGTTGCAGGAACTGCGGAAGGCACCATAAAAAATACGTTTACCAGAAGTTTTGCAGCACATTTTAAGAAATAGTCCATTCCTTTTGTTCCGCTGACATTCACGATCTCGTGCGGATCGGCAATGATCGTCGTTGTTCCCGCCTTCGCAAGGACTTTGGCAAGTTCTCCCGGTGCTGCCATACAGGATTCAATATGCATATGCGCATCGATAAAGCCCGGCACCAGATATTTCCCGGTACAGTCGATTTCTTCTTTTCCCTCGTATTCACCTACGCCTACGATCGTGTCCCCGCAGATCGCAACATCCGCTTTTAACACTTCCTCCGTAAAGACATTCAGCACATTTCCGTTTTTCAATACGAGATCTGCTTTTTCACGTCCATTTGCACAGTCTAACTTTCTTTTTCTCTCTAACATACGCTTCCTCTTTTCGTTATATATTTATTATGAAAATAACTTTTTAAAGAAATCTCCCACAGAAGAAATGATCGATTTAAAAAATCCACCGACAGCCGCTGCTATACCGCTATTTGAACTTCCATCTCCGTTTTTAAACGAATTGTACAAAGACTCCGCATAATCCACAAGTCCGTTTAAATCAATTCCGAGTGAATTGATCTTCTTGATCAGATCTATGATCTGCTGACGCTCATCATCCGATAACGTCACACCATATTTTTCACACGCCTCATCGATTGCACCGTTGATCCCGGCATCATCCGTCAGGTCATCTTTTGCAATCAGAGCCTTGATATATGCGATAAATTCTTCTACTTCTGCATCTGAAACACCTTTTAGGGAATCTTCTAACTGTCCGGTCAGCACAAGTTCATTGAGCGCCGTATCAACTACCGAATCACTGATCTCTTTTCCTGTCATCTCCTGATATGCTTTTAATACGCCTACTAAAGCCGCCGTTCCGGAAATTGGAGTTGGTCCTGCTACAATAATATCTGCATCTGTTACCCCTGCAGTAGTCAGCGCATTTTTATACATACCAACGGTACAATAATTAATATTTGTTGTGGAAATGTTTAATCCGCTTCCCTTATCCCTCTGTACGATCACAACAGAAGAAAGCGATCTTGTTCCAATCTGCGAGGATGAAATATAGGAATCTAAATACTGGTGTTCCTCTGCATTTGTCACATAGACCACATCATAATTTGACAGATTTGCCGCATCAATGCCCATAATAGAAAGAATCGTCGCTCTTTGAGAATCATTAAGATCTGCTCCAAGCGCAAGGTACGGTTTATCACTTGCCTTGATTGTAACATTATCGCTGTCCTCGTTTTGCACAATCGTTCCGCTGATATCCTGTGACGCCTGGTCTGATGTCGCATTTCCATCCTGCTGTGGCGTCTGATCCGACGATATATTTCCATCCTGCTGTGCATCAGAATTGTTTGTCTGAGCCGAATCATCCAAATACTGAATGGAACCTTCCAGATCGTCACTATCTGCATTCTGCGCAGAATCCTCTGCCGAAGTTTCTGCTGCATTCTGCACATCATCTGTCTGATCTGCCGTCGCTGCAACTGCCCCTGCCTGTGCTGCCTGCACACCCACACCGGAGGAAACAGGCATCGCTGCTGCAAGTATCACACATAATATTTTAACTACTTTTTTGTTTCTCATAATAATCCTCACTAACACTGTCCATCCCTGCTTTATATTTTATGCAGGTAAATCTATCTTATATTTTATATCTGCGCAATTCTGACACTCATCCATGCACAGATATCCGCATAAACCTGATCGCGGTCTGTCTCATTTAATATCTCATGACGGTCTGTCTCATACAAACGGTAGGTCAGATCATCCACACCCGCATCTTTGTACATATGATAAACTTTTTTTACCCCTTCACCGAGGTCACCAACCGGGTCATCTGCCCCGGAAACCATGAAAACCGGCAGATCTTTCGGCACTTTTTTTATATTATCCATCTGATTGTCAAAATATACCGCTTCCATCAGCCCATAGTACCCGTTTAATGTAAACAGAAACGTGCAGCGTGGATCACTGTAATATTTTTTGACATGCTCCACATCCTTTGTCAGCCAGCTGTTGGTATAATCTTTTCCATAAAGGTCAAATTTGTGGTATGGCTTGCTGTAGGAAAGTTTCTGCACCAGTTTACTTCTGTAATTCCAGCCACGGAAAAAGGCTAAAAATTTACACAGCGTCATACCAAATTTCATGGTGCCATCCGGCACACACCCAGTTCCCATAATGACCGCTCCACTTAAATTTTCACCATGCAGACACAGATATTTTCGCAGCATATAAGAACCCATGCTGTGTCCCATCATAAAATACGGTATCCCCGGATTCTCTCCCTGAACTGTTGTTCGCAGGCTGTGCATATCCGCAACAAGCGTATCACTCGGATTTTCTGCAAAATATCCCCACTCTGTTTCATCTTTTACCGAAGCGCCATGCCCTAAATGATCGTGGCCAACAACCATAAATCCGCGCTCTGTCAGGTACTCTGCGAACTCATGATATCTTTCAATATATTCGATCATGCCGTGCGTGATCTGTAAAATTGCCTTATACTTTCCATCCTCCGGCATCCATTTTACCGCATGGATCTTTGTCGTTCCATTCGCAGATAAATACGTCATCTGTTCTTCTTTTGCCATATAAGTTCTTCCCTCATTTCTATACTGCTCTTTACTATACCGCTGACTGTTTTGCATGCAGATATTTCATTACAGATTTCTTACTCCATATTCAAAAGTGCTTTACATCCATTATAGATCTTTTCCAATTCATCCTCAGCAGATTTTTTTGCATTGATTTCTTCACGCAGTGCTGTAACCTGCACTTTTGCCTCATCCCCGAGTTTTAGAAATCCTCCCCGGCCTGTTTTATAAAATCCGCAGCCGATACTGCGTTGCCGGACATGTGCTCCCTTAAGGAAGTCTGTCCATTTTCATATATGGAAAGTTTCTGTGCACTGTCACTATACAGTTTCATTACCATCGATGTAATACCCGCTTGCATTTCATTGATCTGTGCAGTCTGTTCTTTGATTTCTTTTTGCGCCTCTTCCATCGCGTCGATCTGTTCTGATAATGCCTTTAGTCTTTCTTCATACCGCTGTGCCACATTTTTGATCTCCTCCGCAGCATGAAGGAATTTTTCTCCGTTCTCTCCCATTCTTGCTGCTTCGATTGCCGCATTCAATGCAAGCACTCCCATATTTTTTGCATCATCTTCCAGTTCAGCTGTCACATTTCCAAGACCATCCTGCTCTTTCGAAGCACGGTAAAGACTTTCTTCTAACTGTGCACACGGTTCTTTTAACGCCTTGTGCTGTTCAAAAACTTCTTTGATCTTTTCATTCTGCTCTGCCACCTGTCCAATAAAAATGGAATGATTTGCCTCAAAAGATTCCACAGCATTATGTACTTCAACGAATGTACTGTACAGTTCTTTTCCTGTTCTGCAGCTCTCTTCTGCCAGTTCACCCACACATTCTAACTTTTCCTCAAGATTTCTATATTTTCTTCCATCTGGACACGGGATGCTGTCATCTGCACAGAATCTTCTTTTAATTCATCACTGTATTCTGCAATCTGTTTCTTAATCGTATAGAGTTCGTCCTGCAGTGCCTTCTCTTTCTTTCCACCAAACATATATGTCCTCCATTTACTGATAATTCTTTATCACAATCTGTATGCTTTCATTTCCCTGATACCTGTTTATCTCGGGATAATATACCACAGACATCCGGATTCCATTTGTCCTGCCAAGGAATGCCTGCTGCACTTCATTTTCCCCATATTTTCTTCCATAATATTCCCGGAATTCCTCCACATCTCCAAAATAAACAGCAGATATGGATTTTCCACGTTCAGTCTTAAGTGTCAGTTTTAATACATTCTGATTTTTCCCGACTACAACCGCACGATCGATTCCAAGATTCTTATCCGCAAACTGAGGTTTTACATTTGCTTTCCCGAATGGTTCTAACAACAACAGTTCATTTACCAGCGGAATGTCCGGATAATCGACGGGCATGGGAATATCTATTTTTATCTTAGGAATAAAATCTTCTTCTGTCAAGCCACAGCAGGCATTTATTTTCTCCCTGAAAATCTCTACATTTGCTTCCGGCAGGGAAAGTCCTGCTGCCATCGGATGACCGCCAAATTTTGTAAATAATTCCTGACATTTGCACAGTTCCTCATACATCGAATATGCCTCGATTGAGCGCCCGGAGCCTTTAACCCCATCCTCACTCTTTGTCAGCACAAAAGTCGGTTTATGACACGCCTCCCGGATTCTTCCTGCAATGATTCCTGCAAGACTTTCATGCACATCCGGCAGATAGACAACCAGGACTTTTTCACCCGTATTTCCCTCTTCCACCTGCTGCATGGCAAGTTCTACGCCCTCTGCAGTCATGTCTTTTCGCTGCGCATTCAGATCGACCAGTTCCGCTGCGATCTCCGATGCTTTTTTTACGTCCTCCTGCAGGAAAAGATTTAAGGCAATTTTCGCTGTCTCTAATCGTCCGCTTGCATTGATGCATGGTCCTAACACAAATCCGAAATGATAGGAACTGATCTGTTCCGGCTCTAATTTATTCTGTAAAATCAATGCGCGCATCCCCGGATTCATGGTCGTATGGATCCGCTTTAATCCTTCCCTTACCAGGATTCTGTTCTCATCCGTCAGATCCATCACATCCCCGACCGTCGCAAATGCCACATTTTCCAAAAAATCGTAGGACTCCTCCACCGCAATGTCACATTTTTCATAGAGGATCTGTATCACTTTCCAGGCAACTGCAGCACCACAGAGATTTTTATACGGATATGTACACTCCATCTGCTTTGGATTTACAATGGCATCCGCCTCACTTCTTTTATAATGGCGTTCTCCCCTCTCCTCCGTATATGGTATTTCATGATGGTCTGTGACAAGAACTGTCATTCCAAGACTTTTAGCGTGCGCGATCTCGCCTATCGCTGCAATTCCATTATCACAGGTAATGATCGTATCAATTCCCGCCTCATCTGCCTGCTCAATCAGATGATCGTTGATTCCGTAACCATCTTTCATCCGGTCCGGTATCTGAAAATCCACACTGCCACCACAGCGTGTGATTCCTTTGTACAGAATATAAGTCGACATTACCCCATCAATATCGTAGTCGCCTATGACCCTGATCTTTTTCTGTTCACTGATCTTCTGCACCAATATATCCGTCAACCGGTCCGAATCCAAAAGTAAATGAGGATCGTAAAGTTCCCCAATTCCGCCTTTTAAGTATCTTGCGATTGCCTCATCCCCCATAACCCCACGATTCCGGATCAGCCTTGCCGTAACCGGACTTATCCCAAAACGTTTTGCAATTCCTGCAAAATCAGCGCCTTTATTTATTACAAACCATTTTTCCATATATTACCTCAAGCAATGTCAGCCCGCATGCCGGTGCCGTGTATCCTGCTCTTTCCCTGTTTTTTGCCTCTAAGATCTCTGACACATCCTCCGGAGTTCTTCTTCCATCTCCGATCTCGATCAGTGTACCGGTTAAAATGCGCACCATATTCTGTAAAAATCCATTTCCGGTATAATAGATCTGTATCTCTCCCGGCAGTTCTTTGATCTGTATCAGGGAGATCGTCCGAACCGTGGATTTCTTCATTTTTTTATTGCCGCAGAATGATTTAAAATCATGTGTTCCACACAGGTACTCTGCCGCTTTTCTCATGCGGTTTACATCAAGCGGCTCCGTATAATCATAAACATATCTGCGCTCGAATACCTCCGGTATTTTTCCTGTATGGATCCGGTAAAGATAGGTCTTTTCCACTGCCTGATATCTGCTGTGGAAACGCTCATCCACTCTCTTTACTTCACAGACTGCAATATCTTCCGGAAGGTACTGATTCAGATAAAATAAAATTTTATCCTCATCCCATTCCTCTCTCAGATGAAAATTAGCCGTCTGTCCTTTTGCATGCACGCCTGCATCTGTTCTGCCGGAACCGGTAACCTCCACCTGGTATCCTGCCATTTTGCTCAAAACATCCTGTAACTTTCCCTGTATCGTAAGTTCCGCCGGAAGCACCTGCCACCCGCGGTAACGTGTTCCGTCATATTGTAAGATCATTTTATAATTTGCCATATATCTCTGTTACCTTATATCTGATTTTCGGAAAATACTGCCACAGATAGTTTTCCTGCGGCAGTACATCAATTATAATTATTATACCTCTGTTTTCGTTAATTGACAAATCATAAACCACATTTTTCCTTCCATTATTTTATAATTCACACAAACAATTTAAACACACCTTTTGACAGACTGCATCATATAATAGAATGAATGAATCTACGAGGTTTTTCATGTCAGATATTGCCTATACACAAAATAATACCGATCAGGGTGAGTTAAAGATCCAGGTAACGGCAAGAGGAAGTAACCGTCCGATCACAAACGCCCGTATAGCGATCTCCTATTCCGGTGATCCGGACAGTATCGTTGAGGAGGTGAATACAGATGCATCCGGTATGTCCGAACAAATTACGCTTCCTGCGCCTCCGCTTGAATTCTCAATGGAGCCAGGCGAAGAGCAGCCGTTCTCGCAATATAGTATTCAGGTCGATGCTGAAGGATTCCGCCCGTTTACTGTGTCGGGAATTGAACTGTTTTCGAAGCAGCTGTCGCTTCAGGAAGTACGAATGGATGAGGTGGATGCACCGGGGAACCCGGTAGACACGATCGTGATCCCGGTCAATACCCTCTGGGGCGATTTTCCACCGAAAATCGCAGAGTCTGAGATCAAGCCGATCTCCGAGACCGGGGAGATCGTCCTAAGCAGAGTCGTGGTGCCGGAATATGTCGTGGTACATGACGGTCCGCCAAACGATACGACTGCGCGCGATTATTATGTGCGATACAAGGATTACATCAAAAATGTAGCGTCCAGCGAAATCTATTCCACCTGGCCGGATGCGACGCTGCGCGCAAATATCCTTGCAATCATGTCATTTACATTAAACCGGGTGTACACGGAGTGGTACCGGAACAAAGGCTACAGTTTCACGATCACCTCCTCCACCGCCTACGACCAGAAATTTACCTACGGCAGGAACATTTTCCAGAGCATCTCCGACATCGTGGATGAAATGTTCCAGAACTTTTTATCCCGGCCAAACGTCAGCCAGCCAATCTTAACGCAGTACTGCGATGGGGAACGTGTGACCTGCAGCAACTGGCTGAGTCAGTGGGGCAGCAAATACCTGGGTGACCAGAACTATGAGGCAATCGAAATTCTGCGCTACTATTATGGAAACAACATGTACATCAACACGGCAGAAGAAGTATCCGGCATCCCGGCTTCCTGGCCGAGAGTCGACCTTACGATCGGTTCGACCGGCGAAAAAGTGCGTCAGATCCAGGAGGAACTTGCACGGATTTCAAGATCCTATCCGGCGATTCCGACAGTTACACCGGACGGAATCTACGGACCTGCCACAAGAGAGGCTGTCGAGGTCTTCCAGCGTGTCTTCGGTCTGCCGGTCACCGGCGTCATTGACTACCGTACCTGGTATAAAATTTCTGAATTTATGTGGCAGTGTCGCGCATCGCGGAACTGGTCTAAATGCAAATGGGGGGCAGTCACACCTAATACTTTGTGCGGCTTCCCCCAATCTTTTTTTATGCTCAGATACGCGGTCTTTTTCCCCTTTCCGGACACTTTTCCACATATCTTTTTATTTTGCTTCTCTTATTCCACCGTCACTACTTTCGCCAAGTTTCTTGGCTTATCCACGTCAAATCCCTTGTCGGAAGAAACATAATAAGCAAGTAACTGCAGTGCCACGGATGCCGGCATTACCATAAATTCATCCTGCATATCCGGCAGATGGAAGGTATCATATGCACGGTCGATATCTTTTGCAAGACTTTCCTTGATAAAGAGCACGATGTCCGCACCTCTTGACCGTACCTCCTTGATATTTGACAGCTCTTTTGACATTAATTTTTCCTGTGTCACTGCTGCAACGACCGGCGTATCCTGCGTGATGAGTGCGATCGGTCCGTGTTTTAATTCGCCGGACGCATACGCCTCAGAATGAATGTAGGATACCTCCTTTAACTTCAGAGAACCCTCTAACAAAATAGAGTAATCAAGTCCACGGCCGATCATAAACAGATCTTTCGCCTCTAACACCTTGTTGGCAAGTTTATGGATCTCCTGCCGTCCCTCTAACACTTTTTTCATGACATCCGGCGTGCGCTGCAGCTCACGGATAAAACTCTGTGTCTCTTCCTGTGAAAAGACACCGCGAAGCTGTGCCATTTTTGCCACGATCAGATAAAATACAACAAGCTGTGTCGTGTATGCCTTGGTACTTGCAACGGCGATCTCCGGTCCTGCGTTGGTATAGAGCACATAATCACTCTCACGCGCAATGGAAGATCCTTTTACGTTGATGATGGATAAACATTTCGCTCCACGTTTTTTTGCATACTTGACTGCCTCTAAGGTATCGATCGTCTCACCGGACTGTGAAACTGCGATGACTAATGATTTCTCATCGATGACCGGATCCGAATACATAAACTCGGATGCCATATCGACATCGATGTGCATATGAAGAATCGACTTTATCAGTGCCTGTGCCACAAGACCGGCATGCATTGCAGTTCCACATGCGATAATGTTGACACGCTCACACTGTGTAAAGATCTCATCCGGCACACCGTCTGCCGTAAAGTCCGGCATTCCACTTGTGATGCGGTTTGTGATTGTACGCTCGATCGCATCCGGCTGTTCCATGATCTCTTTTTCCATATAAAACGGATAACCGTTCTTTCCGGCATTATTAAGTTCCCAGTCTACTTCAAGATAGTCCGGCTCCACCTGATTGCCATTGAAATCTTTTAAGACAATGGCATCTTTTGCCAGTTTTAAAATATGATACTCCGGAACAACAAAATAGCGGTTGGTAAAACGGCAGAGTGCTGTCAGGTCAGATGCAAGCATAGCCCCCTCTTTGCAAAGTGTTGCGACGATCGGGCTGACATTTCTGACAGAGTATATCTCGCCCTGATGATCTTCGAATAAGATCACTAATGCAAATGTTCCTTTTAATTTGGAAACTGTCTTTTTGATGGCTTCATCCGGATCACCGGTATAAAACTTATTTAAAAGTGCAGCCACAACCTCACTGTCTGTCTCTGATTTTAAAACACTTTCCAGTTCATAGTCGGCGATCAGCTCTCTGTAATTTTCAATGATGCCATTGTGTACCAGAGTCACTTTTCCAACCTGGTGCGGATGTGCGTTTGTATCATTGACACCGCCGTGTGTTGCCCATCTGGTATGACCAATTCCACACTCTGTGATCAGTTTTTCAGACTCACAAATGACTCTTAAATCTTTTACTCTTCCCGCACATTTATAAACTTTCGTCTGTTTCAGGCCAGTATCTGCCAAAGCAATTCCCGCACTGTCATATCCGCGGTACTCAAGAAGCTCTAACGCATCAAGTAACACTCCTTTTACATCTTCACTACCTGTATAACCAATAATTCCACACATAAATTTTCCTCTTTTCTATCTATCAACTGTTTCCGGCACAATCCCACCGGTACACTCATTTTTCCTAACCAGTTCCACTGTCAGAAGATCCTCTTCTGACAGCAAAAATATTTTTCAGGTTATCTTCTCCCTTATACCGTATTTGTTTTGCAGTCACCTGCATATTTGCCGGTATATCTCGCACCGGGAGTGTACGGAAGAGCATCCGCCGAATCTTCGATCACTCTCCTCCTCGTTAACCTGCTGATTGAAACACAGGTAATTCCTGAACATATCACAATGTCTGTTCACAGAACCTTCCTATGCATTTTCCACAGGTGCATGGCGCTAATAAGGAGACAACAGACTGCATATCCTTCCGGCAGATCTGCTGTCACATTTATGTATCCGGTATACGGGCGCAAAGACCGCGTATCTGAACATAAAAATAATATACTTTTTATTCAATTTTCAAGGTTCAACATGCTTTACTATACTATGATATGAAAAAAAAGTCCAGTGTTTCCCATCAAAGATGGCCGTTCAGACATTTTTTATTCATGCATCGATTTCCAGACTGATTCCCCATTTGGAATATACTGGCAGAATGCATCCACCATAATACTGCGGAACGGGCGGACCGCCTCTTCGAGTCCGAATGCTGCCGGGTAATCTTTCGTCACAAGATCAATGTCCTGTGCGATCTTTTCTGCAACTGCTGCATCTTTGATCGGCACGATACCAAACAATGTGGAGCAGTACGCCCTGCTTCCGGTACAGGATGCCAGATAGGTATATGCAAAATTTTTCCACTCTTCCTCAAGTATATATCCACAAACATCTTCCACATCAGCATCCTTTTCCACATTTTGTTTCTCATCTGTCCGGATACCGAGCTGCATAAGATATCCACAAAGTTCTTTTTTCTGTCTTTTTTCTGAAAAAAGGATACACCACCTGCACTGGCTGCCTGTATCATCATCCATGCGCGCAGAAAATGATCCGCACGTTTTTCTGCCGGATGATCTCCAAAGCGCTTTCTTAAAATCAAAAGGCGTTTTTCATCCAATGCCGGATCTAACTTCTGTTCGATTGCAAGCTGCAGAATACGTTCACGTTCATTAATATCCTCAATCTCATAATAATGGGCGGGCCATTCCGAAAGATAGTCCACGTTTTCACTATTCAAAAGCATTTACTCTGTATCTCCTTCCATATACGAATCCACATCATCACAGGTCACTCTCGCATAAGGCAGACGGATATATTTTCCATCGATCAGATTCAGATCCGACAGATCACCTCCGGTGGAAAGCTCATATGCAAGATTTAACATTGCATCTGCCTGGCCTTCTTTATCATTATAGACCGTTCCGATCATCTCTTTATTCTTGACCGCCTCTAATCCTACATCAGTCCCATCAATTCCAATGACCGCCGGCCATTCATCCTTTGTAAGATCGGACGCTTTGAGCGCATCGATCGCACCTAGCGCCATATCATCATTATTGGCAATGACCAGCTCAATGCTGTCACCAAACTGTGACATAAGCTGTGCCATTTTCGTCTGCGCCTGTGCACGGTTCCAGTTTGCGATCGCATATCCCAGCTTTTCTACTTCCACTCCACTGTCGATCATTGTGCTGACCGAATATTCCGTGCGGACAATTGCATCCTGATGACCGGCTTCGCCCTCCAACACCACATACTGAAAAATCCCGTCTCCGTTTTTATCCAGTGACTGATCGGTCAGAAATGCTTCCGCTGCAAGCTCTCCCTGCATGATACCGGACTCAAATGCCTGCGCTCCGACATAATAAAGCCTCGTCCAGCGCTCTAAATCTTCCTCCACCAGTTCGCGATTGAAAAAAATAACCGGAATATTGTTTTTTTCCGCAAGATCAATGATTGCGGTAGGATCCGTCCTGTCCACCAGATTGACACAGATCACATCGCATCCCTCCGTGATCATGTTTTCAACCTGACTGTTCTGCGTCGACTGGCTTGCCGATGCATTGTAAGTGTCGATATTGATCGCAACGCCCGTCTCTTCTTCTTTTTTTGTCGCATAATCATTAAAATCTTTCATCATTTCTGATACAAATGTATCATACTGATCATAAACAGATATGCCGATCTTAATGCTCTTTTTGGCATCTTCCCTGCCGCCGCAGCCGCCAATTACCACACTCATGACTAAAATTCCACCAAAAGCCACGGTCATTTTTTTACTTTTTTTCCATTTCTTCAAGACTTGTTCCCCCATCAACATGTGCCGGACTTTTTCTGCTCCACACATTTACATCTGCCCCCCATTTGTATATCACTGCACGATAGGAAATAAAATTTTCTGATTTTCCTCGTCATACAGATTATCTTTTTGTGATCGTAAGAAACCCGACTTTTTCTGTTTTTGCCGAAGATAACGGCTCGCGCAGCTGACCCGCGATCGCTGCCGCACTTAAATATCCGATATTGAACTCATTCGGTACGACCAACGCTCCTATCACACCCTTATCCAGATAATACACATTTTTTTCTGAGCAGCCAATTCCATACAGTCCAAATTCTGTCTGTTCCTGCGCCTGCAGATAATCAACAGCCTGTTCCGTTCTGTCATTATCTAATGATACCACGATGTCTACCCTCTTTTTCTCAAGGCACCATTCAAATGTATTATTTACATTGTCTTCATCAGACAGATTCCATAAAATGGATGCCCCGGCAGACTCTATTTTGTCCATAAAACCTTTCAGGCACTGCTGTCCGGCAGTCTGTTTTAAGTTACCGGCAAGAATCCCAATGTCCGTATCTTCAAGCTTTTCCCCATAATCCGCAATAACAGCTTCGGCAACTGCCTCCCCCATCTCATAAGACTGCGGCAGAATTGCTGCATACATTCCCTCAGCTTCCACATCCGTTTCCACCAGAATCATCTTATCAGAACCGATTTCCACAGCAGAATCATCCGTATAATTGCTGCTGTCACACATTTCAACGATCACGCCCTTTGCTCCATTATCGATCTCCCTGTGAATGATCTGGTACTCTTCCTCAATACCGGAAAATGCGCCTGTCGAAACCACATTTAAACGGATATGATAATCTTCCGCTCCTCGTTCAAGTCCTTCCCGAAAAGATGTAAATCTGTCACTGCTGCTGTTTTCTACGATCACGGATACCGGATACCATTCCTCATCCTTGCTGCCATCAAGCATCCCATATGTCGCAAACGCAATAAATGCAATGATCACTAAAATCAATGCCATTAAATAGATCAAATTATTTTTTCCGGTCCGCTTCATAGTTGTTTTCTCCCTGACTCTAACCGTTCCTGCTCCTCCGGCGTATAGACGATATACGGCAAATGGATTCTGACTGTGGTTCCCTCATCCGGCTCGCTTTCTATCTCCAGACCATATTCCTCACCGAAACGCAGCCTGATCCGGTTATGTACATTCAAAAGTCCCACACCAGATCCACGTTTGTGTACACGGTTATTTTCCTTCAAAAGCTGTTCCACTTCATCTTCCGGTATTCCAAGTCCGTTATCTCTGACCTCAATATAGATATCATCTTCCCTGCGATATCCATTGACATCAATTTCTCCGTCTCCATCCATACATTCCACGCCATAATAAATCGCATTTTCAAGCAGCGGCTGCACCACCAGTTTTACCGTACAGCACTGCAGGATCTCCGGATCTATATCAAACCGTACCTCAAAAATATTTTTATAGCGTACTTTCTGGATATTCATATAGTTTCTGGCATGTTTCAGCTCATCTTCCACACTGATGACTGTTTTTCCCCTGCTTAAACTGATACGGAAAAGACTCGCTAACTGTGTGATCATAAATACCGCATCCTCATACCGTTCTCCCTCGATCATCCAGACGATCGAGTCAAGTGTATTATACAAAAAATGAGGGTTGATCTGCGACTGAAGCGCATCGAGTTCACTTTTCTTTTTCTTCCTGCTCGAC